>JAAGKN010000628.1_pt1 | contig 216362 bp, 184 predicted proteins | sample 6206371 | NCBI WGS metagenome assembly JAAGKN01 (sample SAMN11533720, study PRJNA540317) | gut metagenome | isolation source: fecal pellets from male and female animal of same cohort | host: Peromyscus leucopus | place: USA:CA | collected 2017 | reverse complement strand
AAAGTAAGTCGTCGCCGGAACTAAACAAAAAGCAGTTAGTCTATTGACTAACTGCTTTTTTCTGTATAAAATTTATATTTCATCTGTTAAACCAAGAATATAGTCTGTGCTAACTTTATAAAATTTAGCGAGCTTAATCAATACATCGGTGGGAATATCTCTTTTTCCAAGTTCGTAATGAGAATAGCATACTTGACTGCAATTCAGGTAGTTGGCAAGGTCTGCTTGTTTTAAATCATGGTCTTCTCGCAAATCTCTAATTCTATCAAACATTTTCAAATCTCCTTTTATAACAATTATAATATAGAACAAAATGTTATATTGACAAATAAAACAAATTGTTTTATAATAGAACTGCCATAAAGCGTTTTTAAAATATAAATAAGGAGAGGTTAAGAATGAAGTGCAAAAGAAAAATTGGAGTGCTTGTAGTATTTGCGGCTTTAATGCTGGTATTATTGACTGCGTGTAATAAGGATTATTATGGAAATGCAATATTTCCACAATTAGAAACTTTTACTGCAATAACAAAAATTAAAGTAAATGAAATAGAAGAGGATGTAACGGAGTGTGTGTATAGCTATCTTTTATCTGATGATGCCGAAAAAGATATTGAGAGGTATCAAAAATATCTTACAAATAGTTATGAATTTCAGCTTGATACTTCTGCCAGCAGTGAAAATTACAGAAGATACAAAATTGATGATGTGGATGATGCACTAAAAATAAATATATCTAAAGAAGATTATGGAACTGTTGTTAATATAACTGTTCCTTGGTGTGAAGATGTTAAGCAAACAAAGAAAGAAGAAAAATATCAGGAAGCGAAACAACTGATTGAAGAAGAGAAATTTGAAGAAGCAGCGGTGGCGGCAAGTGAAGCAAGGGATATACATGAGGATGCAAAACAGCTGATGTATTATTGTGAAGGAAGATTAGCGTCAAAGGATCCGTTTTGTGCATACGCTTCCGCAATGGATAACTTTCAAAAGGCTGGAGATGTGTTAGACGCAAAGGAGCGTTTAGAAAAAATTCGGCAGGAAGTTAGCAAATATAATGGGACATATTATTGTAGTAGTTTGAGATATTCGCCAAGAGCTGATGCGTATCTTTATATAAAAGATGGAAAAGTGGATACGCAAATTCCAGTTGAAAATCATCCTAATAGAATATCCTATAGTCAGGAACTGATGCAGGTTGGTCTTGAAAAAGACGCTGCAATGGCGTTAGGTATGGCGGAAGATGTTGCGGATAAAATCATAGAAGAGCACCAGTATATAAAAGTAAATAGCATTGGGCATTATTACGGACCGATTGGGAAGTATATTGGTTCAGAGGTGGATAAGGACTACATGGTTGTAAAAAATGGTGATGGTTTTTGGGTTGTTACTACAGGAGATTTCAATACTATTGAAGGACTGTACAAAAAAGTTAGCGATACAGCACCGGAGAAAAGTAAGTAGACAGAACTAAACAAAAAGCAGTTAGTCTATTGACTATCTGCTTTTTTTGTATGTATGCATTACAAAAACAAAAGAACATTTTGAAAATTTTCTTTAAAGTTTTTTATATTTAATTATGTTCATTTTCTCGCTTGTCCGAGAAAACGAACCAAAAGAGGGACATTCAGGGGACACCCCTAAAAACCCCGTGCACCTTACGGCGCTAAATCCGCTGCGCTCCTTGGCGGCGCAAGCGCCGCGAGTTCTCTAACGTATGGAAAAAGAGATTTTGATAACAGACCATGTAGCATGAATAGTTTACTATCAAGATTTTCTATACTGCCGTTTGGCGGCTGTAAGGCGTTACATATTTGGAACGACTTATAAAAATTCAGTTATTGTCCTAAAAGGGTCAGTCTTTTGCGCGGCGGGATTTTGAGCGGCTTTGCCGCTCCCGATTTGCCCGCCGTGCGGGTTTCCAAAGGCTCTCCTTTGGCGTGTCTTTGGTTACTTTCTACACGAGTAGAAAGTAACAATTAGAATTAAAAGTTAAAAAATAACAACCTTAAAAGGTTGTTATTTCTATCTCATCCACCGCTTGAAGAACCGCAGCGGCAATTTCTAATTTTGAATAAGTTTTTCCTGTTATTTTCAATAAACTCGGAACATTTTGTGTTGTTGTATTAACACCGATTCCAATGATAAGATAATCTATACAGTCGCTTTCTCCGCTAAATTCTACTAAAATTCCGCATATCTTTTGCTCGTTTAACATGATGCCGCCATCTATGCCGATTGTGCAGGAATGTCCGGTGACTTTTTCTAACGCGCCGCAAACGGCTTGTGAGACTTTTTGCGCAAATTCCCCTGTTTTTTCGGGGGAGAAGTCAGGGCGAAGTAAAACAGACAGCATGACGGCTGCTCCTGTTTCGGATATCCATTTACCTTGTCGGCGTGCCTTGCCGTTTGTTTGACAGGAAGTTGTTACGACTGTGCCGGATTCAGCTCCTTGCTCGGCAAGCAAACGTGCAGCGGTGTTGGTAGAAGAAGTTTCGGGATAGTACATGATATGTTTGCCTAAATTTTTGGTATGAAGCAGAGGCGCAAGCTCCGATGGAGTAAGAATGTCCGGACTACCGGAAAGGCGATAGCCCTTGCGTGGCTTTGCTTCAAAAATATATCCTTCCTGCTCCAAACTGCGCACTAATTTCCATACAAATGCACGTGTTACACCCAGCGTTTGACTGAGTTGCTCGCCGGAGAGGTACTTGTCGGCATTTTCCTTAAATAATGCAAGTAATTTTTCTTTCACGCTGTTCCCTTCTTTCTTGGTACGCAGGCGGTTTAATTTATTTTATCATAGCCGCACGTGAAACATGTCGGCGTAAAATGATATAAAATATGTAGGTGCATTTGCGAGCATAAGAGCGAGCAAAATTTTGCACACATCTCATTTCCCGCGGAGCATAAAATAAACACGTTTTCTGTGTTTATTTTATCACAAGTTCCCATAAAATTCAATGAGATAAAACATGGCACGAAATGTCACTCCGTTTCCGCTTATAATAACAATGCAGCAAAAATTAAACAAATCCGCAAAAGCGGAAGAAGGAGGAAAAACATGGCAATATTCAATTTAGGAGGCCGAAAGGCTAATCAGGAGGTAATGCAGCAACAGTTTCCGAACAGCCGTATTCCTACGGTGGGGACGGAACTCGAACAAGGGCAAGGGTATCATGACAAACCGTCTCAGGTTGGCACGAGAACCGAACAGGAGAGAGAACGTTATGTTCAGGACTTAAACACACAGGTGGGCAGACAGGCAGAGCGGTTTATGCAGAAGTATCCCGCTTTCCGCGTAGACGAGGAATTGAAGGATCCAACATTCCGTTATTATGTTTGGTCGATGGGCTTGTCGGTAGAGGAAGCATATTTGTTGACGCACAAGGACGAAATTCTGGAACTATTGCAGCAGTCGCAAGAGCCAAAAACTTCTGCCCGCATTCCGGAAAATGGGACGGGCAGAGTTTATCCGGCGGCAACACGTCCGAATTTTGAGGAAATGTCGGACGAGGAGCTGGACGAGATTGCCGCAAGAGTACAAAAGGGCGAACGCATAGCGTTTGAGTAAAAAAAGGGAGGATAAAATATGAGCAAGTATAATGTACAGACAACTACTACCACAGGGGCGGGGAACAATCTCAGCCCTTTGATGAAATCGTTTTATGATCGTCATCTGCTGCGTTTTGCCGGTCCGAAGCTGGTGCATGCGGAGTTCGGTCAGAAGAAACCAATACCGAAGAATAACGGAAAAACCATTGAATTCAGAAAATTCAGCCCGTTGCCTAAGGCGTTGGTTCCGTTGGCAGAAGGTGTTACACCTAAGGGTAACCGTCTGAATGTGACCGAGGTCACTGCGACGGTGGAGCAGTATGGTGATTATATCACTACATCGGATTTGCTGACAGATACTTCTGTTGACAATGTAATTCTGGAGACGCAGAAGGTGTTGGGCGACCAGGCGGGGCGTACATTGGACACGGTTGTCCGTGAGAAAATCAATGCGGGAACCAATGTACAGTACGGTTTGAACAAGGCAGACCGCAGTCTGCTGGTTGGCGGTCAGGCGAAGTATGAGGACAACGATTACTTGAATGTAGAAACGGTCAAGAAAGCGGTTGCCACGCTGAAACGCAATAATGCGGCTCCAATTAAAGACGGTTGCTATGTGGCAATCATTCACCCCGATGTTGCTAACGATTTGACCAGCGACCCTGAATGGAAGGCGATTAAGCAGAATGTTGACCCCAAGGATTGGTATAATGGGGCTATCGGTAAGGTGCATGGCGTGGTCTTTGTGGAATCCACCGAGGCGAAAATCTTCCGTGCTGACCCGCTGCGCAATCCTGAAACTTTGGAAAGCGGCGACCCCAACAGTTTGACGGTAGCTGCTGTAGACGGAAAAAAGATTACAGTCAGCGAGCCTCTGACAGATGATGATGCAGCCTATATGGCGAAGAAAAAGATTCAGATTAACGGCTTTGACTATTCTATTGCTTCCGTCACAGCGGGCGATGCAGGCAAGGCAATCATAACAGTATCGGAAACTCTTTCCGATACTGTTGCGCCGGACAGCGTTATTTATGCGGGCGGCGGCGCGGCAGGCGGCAGAAATGTTTATTCCACGCTCTTTCTCGGTCAGAACGCTTACGGCGTGACCAGCGTAGAGGGCGGCGGCTTGCAGACGATTATCAAGCAAAAGGGCAGCGCCGGTACAGGTGACCCGCTCAATCAGAGAAGTACAGTCGGTTGGAAAGCGACGCAGACGGCAGAAATTTTGTCATCTGAATTTATGGTGCGAGTGGAAACCACCTGTTCTTACGCATAAAGGAAAAGGGAGGAAATGACAACAATGAAAACAAAGGAAATTTACTGCGCAGGGATTCCGGCGGACAGGGAATCCGTGGAGAATTATTATAATGAGAGAGTTCCGGTTATGCTTCTGCGTGACAATTCCAAGTATAAGGACGATGTAACGGTAACGCTTAACGGCACAAACTATCAAATTAAGCGTGGTGTGCAGGTTTTGGTTCCGCGCAGCGTCGCGTTGGTTTTGGAACGCAGTCACAAGCAGGAGATGGATGCGCAAAGTTTTGTGGACAGCTTGCTGCGCGCATAGAAAGCGGGTGGTAGGATGCTTTTGACAGAGGTGATACGGATTGCGGACGATTTATGTCCCAATCCGTATACGGAGGAGGAAAAATGGCATTGGATAGATGAGGTGTCCGCCCTGCTGTGTCAGGAATATTGTAAGCGCTATTGTGTGGTTACCTGCACTGTGGACAGTGGTTCTCTCTATCTGCCGCAGGATGTTACGTTTGAGCAGGTGGAGGGGTTATGGTGCGGAGAGACTCGCTTAGACAAGTCCGATTTTCATTCGGATTGCGCCGGCGGTATTACCAAACTATGGAATCCCAAATTATCTTCTGGCAGACAGGTGCAGGTTGCGTTTTTGCAGGAGCATATTCCGGTGCGGCGGTTTGTGTTAGAGGGAAAGTGGGACACCACGCCGCATTTGCTCAAGCTGCGCACACCGGAAATTGCGGAACAGGACGATTTGGAAATTACACTGCAATTCGACACAGACGGCAATCCGGATTGGAACAGCGCTTTTCGATGTTTTGTACTGCGTTTGGACGAGGACGGAACGCATCTTATGCAAGATACACTTTCCGAGGAGACGGGTAAACATATGGCAATCCGCCGTATTATTACCGATACAACGGTGTTGCCGTCTCCTTACGATAACGCGTATGTGGAATACCTTTTGGCAAAAATGGCGTTTTATCAGCGTGACCACGAGGGCTATCAGGCGCATATGACACAGTTCAATACGATAGTAGACGCATATGCGCGCTGGCATAAACAGCGTTCCGCACTCAATAAGGGAAGCAATTTCCGCGGGTTGTGGTGAGCTAAATCGTTTTTACAGATTATACTATAGGAGAGGAATGGAACATATGAATTTACCTGACATCAAGTGGAGCAATCCGCAGGTAGTACAAACGGCGTTTGGCGGATATGACCAGAGGGAAAAGGCGGCAGAGGGGACATTTTGCGAAATGACCAATATGTCCTCCGACCATATGCCGTGTCTTTCTCCCCGCCCGTCCCGTGCAGTAATTGCGACGCAGAACAATATCCGCGCGCTTTGCGTGCCCGAATATTCCGATGGAGAATGGAAGGGATTTACAGGCGTTGCGGGCAGAACCTTTTACTATCAGGGAAAGGCGGTAAATAACCGCACGCTTTCTGACGAATTTCCAAAATCAATAGTGGATTTCAACGGTAATATTTGTATCTTTCCCGATAAACTGTACTATTGCTATTTGAAAGACGCGGAAACGGGAGAGGTGAAAGAGGAATTACAGTTGATGGAAAAAACTTTGACGCTCAGTCAAGTCAGACTGTATTCCAGCTATGATGAGCTTACGGGGGAATATTCCGCCTATATTGAAAAGAGCGGAGCGGGCTTTGACAAGGTGTTTCAAAGCGGGGACAGCGTGACGCTGTCCGATTGTTCCACCTATCCTGATAACAATACTGTGGTATTGGAGGAGAAAGACAGTTTTGCCGAGCCGGCCAAGATTGTGAGTGTGGTGGTAGACAGTGTGAATGCCGGCCGCTTGAATGTACGCTTGTACAATCGCAGCAACCGTCTGCTTACCTTTACGGGAAGCGGAAAGACAGAGGCGGCTATGACGATTCGCCGCGCGATTCCCGATTTCAGCCATGTCTGTGTTCACAACAATCGGCTATGGGGAGCGGCGAAAAACGGAAATTTTGTATACGCTTCAGCCGTTGGCGATTGCTTTAACTTTCACAGCTTTCAAGGACTGGAGAGTGATAGTTGGTACAGTGAGGTCGGAACGGGCGGAGCGTTTACCGGCATCGCAAGCTACCGCACGGCAGTGGTGGCGTTCAAGCGGGAATATATTCATCATATTTACGGTGAGACGCCGTCAAATTTTTCGATTCCCAAGCAGTTGCAGGGCGGATGCGCGGACGGCGCGTCCGTGATAGAACTGGACGGTATACTGTACTATCTCGGCAGCCGCGGCTTTTATTCCTACGGCGGCGGACAGCCGCAGAAAATCAGCGATTCCGTTTTGACGGAATATGTCTCCGCGCAGGCGGGGACAGACGGTGTAAAATATTATGCCTGCGCAAAGCAAGCGGACGGAAAGACAGATTTGTTGGTGTTTGACCCGCGCTATCATATCTGGCACAGAGAAGATAGTACCCCGTTTGTCAGCTTCGCGCGGTGCGGCAGTATTTTATACGCCGCCACGGCGTCGCAGGTGGTTCGGTTCGCCGCCGGAGAGGAACAGGTGGAATGGAGTGTGACAACCGCGCCGATTACGCACGACAGCTTTATTCATCATGGAATACATACGGTATTTCTTCGGTTGAAAATGTCAGAAAATTCTGAGGCTACGATTTCTGTATCGGAGGACGGGACGCCGTTTCGGGTGTGTGCAGTGGTGCGGGGAGACGGATTTTTTGTCAAGCGCGTTCCTGTCCGTTTTCGCGGCGGGGACAGTTATCAGCTCCGCATCAGCGGCAAGGACAATGTGCTTCTGTATGGCTTGGAAATTCATTACCATCGCGGCGGCAGAACAATGAGAGACAGAAAGGAGTAAGATTTTGAATCAGGAATACGAAAAAGAAATGCAAAACGGGACAGACGGAAAAGTGGCAATCCGCCAAGCGTTGACAGACAGAGGCTATACGGATATCGGATATAACGAAAACACCGGAATGGTGACTATTGGCGGAAAGGACGCGATTAAACCGGATTATATGGACGAAAATCAGGGGCGCAGTTATGCTACCGAGCAGACGATAGCGAATGGGCTGAGCGCATACCACTCGACATCCGGCGACCCTTTGGTGCGCTTTACCGACCGTGTTGCCGCTAAGGGCGGCGCATACGGTATTGATGCCAACAGTGTCGGGTTCAGTAACGGAAAGACGACTTTAGGCGGTCAAGCGATTCAGCCGGAATGGATTGACGAGAGTAATAAGGCGTGGACGGCGCAAAGTGCGGCGGATTATGCGGTCAATCAATATATTCAACAAACGGGCTTGCAGAATCCTGCTGATATGTACAGCAATTATCAGCGCACTTCACAGCGGGAACTGGAGCGGGAGTTGAATCGTTTGCAAAACAGAGCGGCGTTTTCTTATGACCCGGCACAGGACGAGGTGTTCCAAAGCTATCTGCGGCAATACCAATTGGAGGGCAACCGCGCGGCAGAGAATAATGCCGCCACTGTATCCGCGCGCACCGGAGGATATATGAATTCTGCGGCCGTCACGGCGGCGGCACAGGCGCGCAACTACTATGCGCAGCAGGCGATGTCCGCATTGCCGGACTTTGCAGAGCAGGCGTATCAGCGGTATTTGGACGATTACAGCAGAGATGTGCAGTCATACGAGCGCAGAAGGGCAATGTATGAATCGGACTACAACAGGGTGACGGCGGCGAATACAGCCTTGCGGGATAATTTGCGCTATGCGGCTGCTGCCGATGAGGAGCGCAACCGCTATTACGCGCAGCAGAATACCGCAAATATAAATGCGGAATATCAGCGGCGTCAAGCGGAATTAGATTTGGCGAACAGCGAGTTGGACTATCAGATGAAACAGGAGGAAGCCGCACGCTATCCGACAATGCTGGATTATCAGGCGATGCTGGAGTATCAAAAGTGGATGCAGGGAGATGTAGCATATCAACAGAGCAGAGCTGAACTGGAGGAACAACGAATCACGGCGGAGTATGCGGCTAAGAAGTTTGAAGCGGATTTGCGCTACAAAAACGCACAGACTGAAAAATTGTATCGGTAGAGAAAAAATCGTCGGCATATCGCCGACGATTTTTTGGCTTTTGTGATACGTTTTACGCTTTGCACTCAAACAAAATTGATTTTATGCCCGTCAATTTCTGTATACGCGTCCGTCTGTTTTCGTTGACATATAGATAAAAGCCGTTAGTGTGTATGTTGACAGTTCGAATTCTAAGTGTTATAATATTAGTTAGAATTCAAACTATAAAGGAGGCATAATATGAGTTATCATAAACTAATGTTGGAAAATCAAACTATGTTTACAAAAATGGTATTTGAACAATTGTCGGACAGGCAGCTATCTGTTGGACAGCCTAAAGTTCTTGAATATTTATTTACACATGACGGGGCAATACAAAAAACAATTGCGCAGGCGTGTCAGATTGAGCCTGCAACCGTAACAAGCCTTTTATCAAGAATGGAAAAGAGCGGTTTAATTGAAAGAAAATATAAAGACGACGATAAACGATATATTTGTGTGTATTTGACCGAATCGGGCAGGAACGAAAGTGAATGTGTTGTAAATGCCTTCAATATCGTTGAAAAAATAGCATTAAGGAATTTTGCGGAGACGGAAAAAGAACAATTTAAATTTTTTCTTAAGAGAGTAAACAGTAATTTAGGGAATCTGAACGGAGGCAACAGTAATGAGCAAAAAGGAAATATTTGAGCGTTATATTATTTTTATAATCGGTTTATTTATCAATTCATTAGGCGTAAGTATGATAACAAAAGCGGATTTAGGGACTTCTCCGATTTCATCTATTCCGTATGTTCTTAGTTTACATTATCCTATGACTTTAGGTCAGTTTACCATAATTTTTAGTATATTTTTAATTATATTGCAGTTTATCGTTTTAGGGAAAAATTTTAAATTGGAACATATTTTGCAGATTCCTGTATCAGTTGCGTTTGGCTATTTTATTGATTTCAGTATGGTTATACTGAATTTTGTGAATCCGACTTTATATGTAATGAAAGTATTGTATCTTTTGTTGGGCTGCGTGATTCTTGGATTTGGAGTATATATGGAAGTATTGGCAAATGTGGTAATGCTTCCCGGAGAATCATTTGTAAGAGCGATTGTTTTTAGGTGGAAAACAGAATTTGGCGTTACAAAAGTGGCTTTTGATGTATCTATGACACTTGCTGCCGGGTTAATATCATTTATACTTATGGGACACCTCGCAGGAGTAAGAGAAGGAACGATTATTGCGGCGGTATTAGTAGGATTTGCAGCGCGTTTCTTCGGAAAAATGTTGTCGTTTTTACCGCGAAAAATATTTATGTCTGAAAAATATAGAGAGTAATTTTAGGTATCGAAATTGGCTGACAGTGTGCCGCAGTCTTTAGATTGTTCATTTTGTTTGGTATGTTAAAAAAGCTAATAAAATGCAGGGAATTTGAAGCAATACTATTGATAGATGAAAGCCAATGTGATATAATGTATGATATTGCATTGACTTTTTTCTTATTATGAGAAAGGAGTCGGACGAACGAGCAAAACCCTTGAAAACAAAGGAGATATGATTAGATATGAAATTAGGAATTGTAGGACTGCCGAACGTCGGAAAAAGCACCCTTTTCAACGCGATTACACAGGCGGGAGCGGAATCGGCGAACTATCCGTTTTGCACCATTGAGCCGAATGTCGGGACGGTAGCCGTGCCGGACGAGCGGTTAGACCGCTTGGAGGAAATGTATCAGCCGGATAAGGTGACGCCGGCGGTGATTGAGTTTGTAGATATTGCGGGACTGGTAAAAGGCGCAAGCAAAGGCGAGGGCTTGGGCAATAAGTTCCTCTCCAATATCCGCGAGGTGGATGCGATTATTCACGTGGTGCGCGCATTTGAGGACGAGAATATCGTCCACGTTGACGGTAAGGTAGAACCTCTGCGGGATATTGAGACCATCAACTTAGAGTTGATTTTGTCCGATTTGGAGGTTTTAAACCGTCGGATTGACAAGACGAAAAAGGCACTCAAGGGCGGCGATAAAAAGTATCAGGCGGAGCTTGCATTCTTTGAGCGGATTCAGGCTGTTTTGGAGGACGGGCGCACGGCGCGTTCCATGGACATTACGGAGGACGAGATGGAAATGCTCACCGATGTGTCCCTGTTGACGCTGAAACCCGTTATCTATGCCGCTAATGTGGCGGAAGAGGATTATGCCAAGCCGGAGGACGATAACCCGTTTGTCCGTCAAATTAAGGAGTTCGCCAAGACAGAAAAATCAGAGGTCATGGTGATTTCCGCGAGAATTGAAGAGGAAATCGCGGAACTCGACAAGGACGAAAAGAAAATTTTCTTAGAGGAACTGGGCGCGTCCGAATCGGGATTGGATAAGCTGATTCGCGCCAGCTATACCTTGCTCGGACTTATCAGTTATCTGACTGCCGGAAAGCCGGAGGTGCGGGCGTGGACCATTCGCAAAGGGACAAAAGCGCCGCAGGCGGCGGGGAAAATTCACACTGATTTTGAGCGTGGATTTATTCGTGCCGAAGTAGTTGCCTACGATGACTTGATGGCGAACGGCAGCATGGCGGCAGCCAAGGAAAAAGGGCTTGTCCGCAGCGAGGGCAAGGAATATATTGTGCAGGATGGAGATATAGTATTATTCCGCTTCAATGTCTGATTTTCTTCAGGAGAAAAGGCACTCGTCTTTCCGCTCCGCTGCTCAGCGGCGTATCGCATACAGCCGCTGCTTGCGAAACGAAAATCCAAGCACCTTTTTTCCCGAATCTCTGTGCAAACTGATACACGGCGTTTGGCGTACCCGCACAATCTGAACGCTTTTTACACGAACGCGGGAGGAGGTCAAGGCGGCGCCCAGCCAGCGAGACGAAAATCCAAGCACTTTTTTTCTCAGACCAATTGACGATACTGTGAATCATTTCATCGAAAGGAGTTTTCGTATCATGGATTTTATGGATAATGTGAAACGGGTCGCGGCGGAAACCGCGCAGGCTGCCGTGAAGAAGTCGGGCGAACTGATGGAAACGGCAAAGATAAAGTATGCCATTTTTGATTTGAAAAACGAAATCAGGAAAACCTATGAGGAAATCGGAAGTGACATCTACCGTCAGTATTCCGAGGATGCGGACGCGGCGGAAAGTGTGCGGCAAAAGTGTTTGCGGATTGACGCGCTCAATCACGAAATTGCACAGCTGAGTCGAAAACTAGGCGATTTAAAAAACGTGGTAGAGTGTGCGCAATGCGGCAAATCCTGCAAGATTGAAATGGAGTATTGCCCGTATTGCGGCAGCCGATTGGAACGCAGTAATGTAGTGGAAGCGGAAATATTTGATTGATTGGCGGTCGAGAGGTGAACAGAAACGGTTCACGGATTATTTGATACTCGTTAATCTTTATGTTGGGGGTGAAACGCATGATTTTGGTGCTGACCGGCACGGCAAACGGACGTAATTTGCTGAAAGGCTTAGAGCGCGGCGGTTACCGCACGTTGTGTTCTGCCGCAACCGTGTTTGAGGCGGCGGAATTCGGATACGGACAAACTGTGACCGGTTCTCTAAGCCGGGAGCGGTTGGAGGAATTGATTGACAAATACCGTATTTCCGGCGTCATGAATGCTTTGGCGGAATCGGATGTTGAAACTTCCGTTTTATCTGCCGAGGTGTGTCGGAACCGAGGGATTCCCTGCTTGCGATATTTCCCCTGCAAGGCGGAGTATCTAGACAACCCGCGCATCGTGGTATGCGGAGATTATCGTGAGGTGGCAGGGCAGTTAAATAAAAGCATCGGCAATGCGTTGCTGTTTGTACCGCCGCAGATTTCCAAACTGATTGCGGAGGAAACCCTTTCCCGTGGTTCGCTGTTTTTCCCTGTATTGAAAGGGGTCGAACCGGATATTGATTTACCGTTGCAGTGTGGGTTGCCGATGAAAAATATTTTGCAGGTGGACGGCATGGAGAGTCGGCACGATATGGCGCTGATGCTGAAAAAGTATGATATTCAGTTTATCATTTGTCATGACGAGAATGGATTTCAAGATAAATTAGAGGCGGCGGAGGAGACGGGAGCAATAATATTGCTGACCGGACGGTTTGAAACCACCTATCCGCAAACCGTCTATTCCTTGGAGGCGGCGTTGGAGATGGCAAGTGAATGGCATCTGCCGAAATGAGCGGAGGTAGGATATGCTGAAGATTACTTTGGTACGGCATGGTGAGGCGGAAGGAAACGCGCAGCAGCGGTTTTTGGGTGTGACCGATGCTCCGCTGACGGTACGCGGAACAGAACAGGCAAAGCAAGCCTCGAACCGGCTTGGAACTTTTGATGCGGTTTATTGCAGTCCCTTGCGGCGGGCGCAGCAGACGGCTCATATTATTGCCGACGGGCGGTATGAAAAGGAAATTGTTACGATAGACGAATTAAAGGAACGCGATTTTGGCATATTTGAAAATATGACCATTCCGGAAATGGAAAAGCGGAATCTTTCCGCGCGGCGGGCGTGGACAGCAGATTTAATCGGCTATCGTATTCCCGACGGCGAAAGTATGGAGGATTTGCGTGTCCGTGCCGACAAAGTGGTACAACAGATATTACAACGCCACGAGACGGCAGTGCGCGGCGAACTTGAGGAAGAAATTTTGATTGTTTCACATATGAATACGCTGCGTATGATTTTAGTTTCCATGCTTGATGTGCCGACTTCTGCCGGCTTGAAAATTTTTATTTCCAATACGGGGACTGTACGCCTGAATGTGAGCGCAGAGCGGACGGAATTGGTATTTCATTGAAAACGAAAGGGGAGAGGGCGAATGGCGACAATACAAATTGCGATAGACGGACCCGCGGGAGCCGGAAAAAGCACCATATCCAAAATGGTGGCAAAGGAGCTTGGGTATATTTATATTGACACGGGGGCAATGTACCGCGCGGTCGGACTTGCTGCGCTGCGCCGCGGAAAAAATCCCAAAAGCGCGGCGGAGGTAGAGAGTATTTTGGATTCTCTTGAAATTGAAATTCGGCACAGCGGCGGTGAACAGCACATCTATTTGGATGGAGAAAATGTTTCTGCCGAAATTCGTCAGCCGGAGGTTTCGGTCGCGGCGTCCGATGTCGCGGTGATTCCCGCGGTACGGTTAAAGCTGGTGGAATTGCAGCGACAGCTTGCGGCAAAGGAAAATGTTATCATGGACGGGCGGGATATAGGCACATATGTTTTGCCGGACGCAAGGGTGAAAATTTTTCTGACCGCATCTCTGGAGGAACGCGCGCGGAGAAGATTTGAGGAATTACAGCAAAAGGGCGACACGAGCACTTTGGAAGAGGTTCAAACCGACATGGCATATCGGGACAAAAACGATTCTGGCAGAGAGTTCGCGCCGCTGAAACCGGCGGAAGACGGTATTATTTTAGATACTACCGGCAATACTTTAGAGCAGTCGGTGGAGCAGATGTTGAATTTAATTCGGGAGAAAATCAGTCATGAGTCTGTATAAATTCGGAAAAGTAGTGGTGAGCGGAGTTTTTCACCTTTTGTTTCGCGTTCGCGTAGAGGGAAAGGAAAATCTGACAGAGGGCGAAAACTATTTGGTTTGCTCTAACCATGTCAGCAACCTTGACCCGCCGATGCTGGGCGTATGTTTGCCTTTTCAGACACGCTATATGGCAAAAAAGGAATTGTTCCGCAACAAACTATTCGGAGGTCTTATCCGCGCATTGGGCGCGTTTCCGGTTAAACGTGAGAGGGGCGACCTCGGCGCGATTAAAACGGCGTTGTCCGTTTTAAAGAGCGGCAGTAGCCTTGTGATGTTTCCGGAGGGAGGACGTTCGGACGGAGTAACTTTGCGCCGCGGCAAGCACGGCGCGGCATTGGTCGCGCTCAAATCCGACGTGAAGATTTTGCCGGTCGGTATTTCGGGTGGTTATCGCCCGTTTCGCAAGACGTTTGTCAGAATCGGCAAGCCGATTGATTTACAGAAGATTGTCGGCGCGGAAAGCGGTAGGGAAACCTCTGAGAAGTTGCAGGAATTGACTGATAATCATTTGATGCCGGAAATTGCACGGCTTGCGGAGATGAAGATGTATGAGCGTTGAGGTGGCGGAAAAGGCAGGGTTCTGTTTCGGTGTTGACCGGGCGGTTAAAATGGCATATGAACAGGCGGCGCAGGGCGCGAGGGTCTTTACATACGGATTGCTGATTCATAATCGCGATGTTACAGACGATTTGCAGAGCAAGGGTGTTTCCTGTATTGAAAATTTAGAAGAAGTGCAGGCGGGTGACATTATCATCATTCGGGCGCACGGCGTTTCCAAAGCGGAAATGGAAACTTTGGAGGCGAAAGGTGCGCAGGTGATAGACGCTACCTGCCCTTATGTGAAAAATATTCATAAAATTGTACAGCGGGAATATGAGGCCGGGCGGCAAATTGTGATTGTCGGTGACGGAGACCATCCCGAGGTAAAGGGGATCAACGGTTGGTGTGGAAATTCTGCCATCATTATTAAAACCGAGGATGATATTTCGCAAATATTATGTAAAAAAAAGTCAGATGAGGTAGTAATTGTCGCTCAAACGACGATTCGACAAGATTTTTTTAAAAAAATTGAAAAAAATCTTAAAAAACATTTTACAAATCCGTATTTTTTTGATACAATATGTAGAGCGACATATGAACGTCAATCTGCCGCGGCACGTCTTGCGGAAAAATCGGATTTGATGTTGGTCATCGGCGGTCGGCACAGTTCCAATACAAACAAGCTGTTTGATGTGTGCAAGGAAAAGTGTCCGAATACGTTTTTGATTGAAAATATAAAAGAGCTGCAACAACAAAGCAACTTATTAAATAATAATATTAAAGTAGGCATTACCGCCGGAGCATCTACTCCGGAATGGGTAATCAAGGAGGCAAAAGTAACCATGGCGGAAGTAACAACAAACGAAATGAATTTTGCAGAGGCGCTGGAGGAGACCTTGAAACCGTTGAATTCAGGGGACATCGTCAAAGGCGTTGTTATCGGCATCACCCCGACCGAAGTGCAGGTGGATATCGGTAACAAGTATGACGGTATTATTCCTCGCGACGAACTGACAGACGACCCGAGCGTTGAAATCGCAAGCTTGGTCAGCGTTGGCGAAGAAGTTGACGTATTTGTCGTTCACGTCAGTGATCGCGACGGCGTTGTCACTCTTTCCAAGAAGAAGATTGACGCTGCAAAGGGCATGGAAGAATTGAAGGAAGCATTTGAGAACAACGCTGTATTGACCGGTCGCGTAGTGGAACTGGTTAAGGGCGGTGTTGTGACCATTGCAAAGGGAGTACGGGTATTTATCCCTGCTTCTGAGGCGGCAGAAAGATACCTTGCTGATTTGGGAACTCTGCTAAACACTGAAGCATCTTTCCGTATCATCAAGATGGACGAAGACCGCAGAGGTCGTCGCAGAGTAGTCGGCTCCATTAAATCCGTTGCAAAGGAAATCAGCGACCAAAAGGCACAGGAATTCTGGGCAAGTGCAGAGGTTGGCAAGCAGTATAAGGGTGTTGTAAAATCTTTGACATCTTTCGGCGCGTTCGTTGACCTTGGCGGCGTAGACGGATTGATTCATATTTCCGAGCTTTCCAATCTGCGTATCAAGCATCCTTCCGAGGTTTGCAAGGTCGGAGACGAGATGGAAGTATTCATCAAGGAACTGGATAAGGAACACAACAAGGTTTCTATCGTAAAGGAATTCAAAGAAAAGAAAGCAGAGGAATTCTGGGCAAGTGCAGAGGTTGGCAAGAAGTATACCGGTATGGTTAAATCTTTGACCGCGTTCGGGGCGTTTGTTGACCTTGGCGGCGTAGACGGTTTGGTTCACATCTCCGAGCTTTCCTGGCAGAGAATTAAGCATCCTTCCGAGGTTGTAAAAGTCGGTGACGAAATCGAAGTTTACATCAAGGCTTTGGATAAGGAAAAAGATAAAATTTCTTTGGGTTACAAGAAGGAAGAGGACAGCCCGTGGATTCAGGCAACCAAGGATTTGAAGGTTGGCGACACGGTAAAATGTAAAATTGTTCGTATTTTGCCTTTCGGTGCGTTTGCGGAGATTGCGGCATATGTTGACGGTCTGATTCATATTTCTCAGATTTCCAATGAGCGCATCGGCAAGCCGTCCGATGTTTTGAATATCGGCGACGAGGTAGAGGCGAAGATTGTTGAAATCAACGACGATACCAAGCAGATTGGTCTTTCTATGAAGGCATTGCTGCCGGAAGCTTCGGAAACTGCGGTGGAAGAAGCTCGTGAAGAATCCGGTTCTTACACGGAGGAAAGCAGCTTTACACTTGGCGATATTTTGGATACCGAGTCCGCTGATGAGTCTGCGGCAGAAGAAGTTGCTGAGGAAACTACAGAAGAGTAATTTTCCCGAAATGTATGAGATTTACAAAAGCATCTTAATTTTTTAAGATGCTTTTGTTTTTGCAAGAAATAAATGAGCAAAAAAGGGGGATTCTCCATGACAATGTCAAACGCAAGCACTCAGTCGGTGGCTGAGTGGAAAAAAAGCGTAAAGGGCAAAAAAATAGCCGTAGTGGGTATTGGTGTGAGTAATGTTCCGCTAATTCGTTTGTTAGCGGAAAACGGAGCGGAGGTTTGGGCATATGATAAGCGGGATGCGCAGCAGTTGGGAGAAACCTATGAGGAAATGACAGCCCACGGTGTGACAATGGTGCTGGGAGAAGATTATCTTGACCGTTTGGACAGTGGATTTTCCTATATTTTTAAAACACCCGGTCTGCGCGCGGACGTACCGCAATTGAAAAAGGCGGCGGAAAACGGCGCGACCATTACTTCCGAAATGGAGTTATTTTTTGAATTGTGTCCTGTTCCGATTATTGCGGTGACGGGCAGTGACGGCAAAACCACTACTACAACCTTGATTGCTGAAATGCTGAAACGGCAGGGTTTTACCTGTTATTTGGGCGGCAACATCGGCAGACCTCTGCTCAGCGAGGTGGAAAAGATTCGCCAAGGGGACAAGGTGGTGCTGGAACTGTCCAGTTTTCAGCTTCAAACAATCAAAAAAAGTCCGCATATCGCGGTTGTCACCAATGTGACACCCAACCATTTGGATTGGCACACCGACTTGGCGGAATATGAGCGGGCAAAGGAAAATATTTTCCGCTTTCAGCAAAAAGGTGACCGTGCGATTTTTAATTTTGACAATGAGGTCACCCGCCGCTTTGCGGAATCTGCAAAAGACGCGGTTTTGTTCAGCAGAAAAGAGGCTTTGCAGGACGGCTATTGCCTGTTGAACGGACAGATTGTTTACTGCGAGGGCGGAAACGTAAAACAGACCATTTTACGCGCGGAAGATATTAAGATACCGGGACAGCATAATGTGGAAAACTATATGGCGGCGATTGCCGCTGTCAGCGACTGTGTTTCACAGGAAACGATTGTGCAGACTGCGAAGGAGTTTGGCGGAGTTCCGCACCGTATTGAATTGGTGCGCGAGCTTGGCGGCGTGAAGTATTATAACGATTCTATTGCAAGCAGTCCCGCGCGGACAACTGCGGGGTTAAAATCCTTTGCGCAGAAGGTGATTTTAATTGCAGGAGGTTATGATAAAAAAATCCCGTTTGACGCGTTTGGTTCAGTGGTCAACGACCATGTCAAAGCCTTGGTCTTGGTCGGCGTGACGAGCGAAAAAATTGAAACAGCCGTTAGACAGGCGGCGAACTATGAGGGGTTACACATTCATAGATGTACAGAGTTTGAACAGGCGGTCAATGCTGCACGGGAATTGGCGCAGCCCGGCGATGTGGTGATACTGTCACCCGCTTGCGCCAGTTTCGATTTATTCAAAAATTTTGAGGTGCGCGGCAACACGTTTAAAGAGATTGTGAATAGTTGGCGGTAATTAAAACAAGCCTTGTACGATGTGAATTTTATCGTACAGGGCTTGTTTTATGCAGAAATCTCATGTTCTGTGTCGGTTTCTCTGTCAAATCGGTCACTGTATTTCAGATAAAAATGCAGTAGGAACAGAAAAGTCAGGTAGAAGAAAAACATAGACGCAGAGGGACTTGGTACTGTTTTGACTAACGGCGAATCGGACAGCAGTTTGGCGGTTGCTTTTACAATTTCCAAAGGAAGTGCGAGAAAACAACGTAAAATGTCTCCGAGCCACGGCGTTATGAAATCAAATAACCAAATCGCGTATCCGCCGACAAACAAGAGGGATACGCATGGAATGACCCACAATCCGGCAAATATTCCGCTCGGGGAAAACAAATGAAAAAAATACGCAATAAAATAGACCGTCCCCAAAAAACTGGCGACACTTACGCTCAGCGCAGCAGAAAGATACTCTGTTATTTTGGTGACACCGCGCTTTAACGCGGAATGCTTGATGCACGCAGTGAGCGCTTGTCCAAACGCGCGGAATTTGCGTTCCAACAGCGGATTGAACAGCTGAATGGCAAGCACTGCTCCAAAGGAAAGAATAAATCCCGCGTTAAACAGCAGGTACGGATTGAAGGTCAGAATGGTTCCTGCCGCAGCAAAGAGGGCTGTTTTTTGGTCGGGGTCTTTTTGTATGGTGTAGCTGAGCAGGAAAAGAATCGCCATAATGACCGCGCGACAGACCGAGGGCGTAAAGGAGGCGGCTGACATAAACAGCAGTAAAATCGGAATCAGAATCAGGTGTATCATCGATTTGGGTAAACGAAAACGGGTCATCAGAAAGGTCAGCGCCGCAATCAGAAAAGAGATATGAAGTCCCGATACTGCCGCAATGTGCATCAATCCTGATTCGGAAAAGTCCTCATATAATTCATCCGAAAAACCGCTTTTGTCACCGATTAATATGCCTGTCATAATCGCGGCGCAGTCCTCGTTATAGGAAAAGTGACGGGCAACGCTTTGCCCGATGCTTTGGTTGATACGCAATCCGAAATCCCGATATTTTTGAAACAAACTCCGCTCGGGTATTTCAGTTGCGGGTGTAAAGGATTTACCGACAGCAGTCACCGGAATGTTGTTTTGATTCAGATACATGGCGTAGTCAAACCCGCCGGAGAAACTTGCGCCGGTCGGCTTTGCTAATTCCAGGTAACCCTCTATCGCATCGTTGCGGTGCAAAATATCGTTATATTTCGCCGGCAGATAGACCCGAATTTTACCGCTCAAAGGCTCAAGGGTTTCTTCATTTGCATTTTCCATATAATACGGTTCCAAGACAAATCCTACATAATAGCCGGAATCTGTTAACTTCGGTATTGTTTCCACTGTGCCGCGTACCCATACGGTGCTCCCTGCCGCGTCCTTGAGAACTTTGTGCTGTATTTCTACCGCATAATGAGCGCGGCACATTCCTAAGAGAAAGACAGTAAGCAGGACGAGTGGCAAAATCCGCCATTTTACTTGCAGAATTGCGGGAAGCATAAAAGAACGCCTTTTTGCCGCAATCGATAGTGCGGTCAGCACTGTGAAATGTGCAAGGGCAAGCCAAAACAGGTAGAGAGACAAATCGTGTGCAGCGGCGCGGTAACGGGAAAGTATCAGACAAATTCCGCATCCGTATGCAATGACGGCGGGAATCAGGTATCGCTTGATATCAAAATGCAATGCGGTATTTTTCTGCTCGGCAAATAGCCAAGAGATAGATTTTTTCTTGTTGGAGTTATCTTTTGTGTGTTGCATCAGTGTTACCCTTACTTTATTTCTTGTTCTAAGTTATCAAATTCAGGTGTGGAGAAAAATTCGCCTAAAGTAATTTCCAAGCCGTCACAGAATTTTTTGATTGTATGAATGGAAATATCTCTGCGGAGCGGATTCATCATGCTGTACGCTGTAGAGGGCGTAACGCCTGAGATGTTTGCCAACTCATTTATTTTAATATTTTTCTCATTGCATAATTGGAGAAATCTGTTTACGATAACATCTTTGATATCCATTTTACACACCTCATCCATAGTGTAAAATATTTTATGCAACTGCGTATACGCATGTGCGTAATATATCATACTATGTTATGCGCAAATAAATGCTTATTATTAGAGAAAAAATAAAAAAACGGCAAATTTTTGCCGTTTTCGTGCGCGGGGGAAAATGAGAAAAGGAACATTTAGGAAAATTTTCTTTTTAAGTTTTTATATTTTAATATGTTCATTTTCTGTTTGCCCAGAAAACGAACCAAAAGAGGGCATTTAGGGGACACCCCTAAAAACCCCGCGGCGGGTAAAGCGTTAAACCCCCGCCGAAAAGCTTGATAATCCAAAGTGAGTGCTATCATCAAGGGAGCGCCTCGCAAGGGCGAAGCGTGGTTTCTGCCCTCCGCATGTTTGACGGCTGTAAAGCGTTGCATATTTGGAATGACTTATGATATGTTTGTTGCTGTCCTACAAGGGTCAGGGGTTACGCCGCGGGGATTTTGACGGGGTTATGTTTGCCCCGCGGCGGGGTTTCCAAAGGGATGCCCTTTGGCGTGTCTTTGGTTCGTTTCTGCACGAGCAGAAATGAACATATAGTAGCATTAGTTCCCGCACTCAATACTTATTTCATTAAAGATTCCCAGTAAATCGTCAATTTTCTTTTCCTCTTTTTCTTTGCCCGAAATATCCAAAATGATTTCACCCATATGCATCATAATCAGGCGGTTGCCGTATTCCACGGCAAAACGCAGATTGTGCGTGACCATGATAGTAGTTACTTTTTGTTCCTGCACGATTTCGTTGGTCAGCTCCATAATGATTTCACTTGTTTTGGGGTCCAGCGCGGCTGTGTGTTCATCTAACAATAACAGTTCGGGGCGGTACATAGTAGACATCAGCAATGCCAACGCCTGCCGTTGCCCGCCGGAAAGCGAGCCGACCGGAACGTGGAGTTTATCTTCCAGTCCGAGGTTGAGCCGTTCTAACATTTGACGATAATCGTCTGCTTTGCTTTTCTTGACGCCGCGGCTCAAATTAAAGGATTTCATTTTATTTTCCGCCAACGCCATGTTTTCCATAATCGTCATGGAAGGACACGTCCCAAGAGCAGGATTCTGAAATACCCGCCCCACATAACGGGCACGAGTATGTTCCTTCATTTTGCTGATGTCCTTGTCTTTCAGCAGAATTGCGCCGCTGTCAACAGGAATATTGCCACTGATAATGTTGAGCAGACTGGATTTACCCGAACCGTTGCTGCCGATAATGCTGATAAAATCTCCCTCGCGCACTTCCAGATTAAAGTCGGTGAACAGCGTAGTTTCGTTAATACTGCCGGGGTTGTAGGTTTTATGGATAGAATTTAATTTAAGCAACGCTGTCCCTCCTTGTGACGAATTTGTTAATAATCAGCGTGAGTACAAACAAAACTGCGATAATCAGTTTCATATCAAAGGATTCCATGCCGAGATTAAGCGCCAGCATGACACAGCCTTTGTAAATAATACAGCCGATGATTGCCATAGTAGTCATTTTCATAAATTTTACTTTGCGGAAAATTGTGACGCCGATGACGACAGAGGCAAGCCCGGTCACCATTGTTCCCACACCCATAGTCACATCGAAAGTGCGGTTGTAATTGCACGCTACCGCGCCGGACAAAGCGACCAGTCCGTTCGCCAGTGCCAATCCCAAAATTTTAACGGTTCCCGGATTTTTGGCAAGGGAGGTGACTAAGGCGGCGTTATCGCCTGCCGCAATCAGCAGCATTCCCGACTTTGTTTTGAGATATAAATCCAACAACACTTTGCATAAAACCACAATCAATATCAGACAAATCAAAGTGGCATACGGCGCAATCGGCGGAAAACAGTCAGACAATAATTTGACAGGCCCGCTGTTAAACAGCAGCGCATTGTTGAATAACGGTGCGTTTGCCTTGCCTACAATGCGGTAATTGACTGAGTACAGCCCCGTCATCATGATGATTCCGGCAAGCAAATCCGTGATTTTCAGCTTTACATGCAGCAACCCGGTGAGCAGACCGGCAAGTCCACCGGCCACAAAGGAAGCAAGCAGGGCAAGCCACGGGTTTACTCCAAGCGCAATCAAAGCGGCGGAAACTGCCGCGCCCAATGGAAAGCTGCCGTCTACCGTAAGGTCTGGGAAGTTCAGAATTTTATAGCTGATGCAAAGCCCGAGCGCCATGATTCCGTAAATAACTCCCTGTTCCAATACGCCTATTAACATCGTTAACACATTTTTTCCTCTTTTCTGTCATAAAATTAAGGCAACCCCAAAAGTGCGCAATACGCGAACTTTTGGGGCTGAAATCCGTTTTATTTTGCCACATCTTCACCCGACGCAAGATATGCCGCGTCCACAGTGATGCCCAAATCAGCCAAAACTTTGGAATTATAGGAGAAGGAACTTTCCTCAAATTCTTTCAGCGGAATATTCTCCGCTTTTTCCCCTTTTAAAATTTTTGCCGCCATAATGCCGTTTTCAATCCCAAGTTTTACATAGTCTACACCAAAAGTAGCCGCACAGCCGTTAACTACCTGCTCCACTTCGGAACCGAATACCGGCTTTTTCGCCGCGTTTGCCTTTTCGAGCAGAATGGGCAGATTATTGACAACGGTATTGTCTGTCATGTTGGAAACACAATCAACATTAGGCAGAAGTGCGTCGACCGCCAACGCTAAATCAGAGGCTTCCGCAATGCCTTTCGGTACAATTTCAAAGTCGTACTTGACAGCAAGTTCCTTATACGTTTCAATTGTGTAGACGGAATTCGCCTCACTGGTGGTGTACAAAATTCCGATTTTTTTCGCGTCCGGCATCAGTGTGCGAATCATTTTGAGCTGCGCGTTCACGGGCAGAATATCCTGCGTTCCCGTTACACCGGCAATATTGGTTCCGTCTTCGTTGGCAAGCTGCGCGCCTGCGGGATCGTTGACTGCGGAGTAAACAACGGGAATTTTTCCCTGTGCTGCGTTATATGCTGCCTGTGCCGCCGGAGTTGCGATGCCGAGAATCAAATCCTTTTTGTCGCTGGCAAATTTGGAAGAAATTTGACTTGCCGTCGCAAATTCACCCTGCGCATTCTGAAAGTCGATTTTCAGGTTCTTGCCCTCTTCCAAACCCTCTTGCTTCAAGCCCTGAACAAATCCGTCATAGCAGTTATCCAGCGAGGGATGCGGCGCAAATTGAACTACGCCGATTTGATAAGTTTTTTCTGTGTTGTTTGATGCTGAATCATCTGATGCGGTGTTGGAACACCCTGCAAGTGCGCCCAAGGTAACCGCCGCTGTCAATACTGCTGCCAATACTTTTTTTGTTTTCATAATAAAACCCTCCTAAATTATTTTTGCCGGAAGGTAAAGAAAAAATCTCTTTGCAAGACAAAGAGATTTTGAAGATTCTTTTATTATCCTCATCTCGTCTCGTCTCATTCCGGCTCGTCTTTATCAGCAATCCTATTCGTCTTTTCGTATATTTTCTCTCATATACGCTCGCCCGTAGCGATGCGGATAGCAATTACTGATTATAGTATACAGTATATGCAGCAAAGTTGTCAAGTGTTTTTTGAAAAAATGTTTTGTTTTCATTGAGAAAGTTCTGAAAAATCAGAAATTAATCAATATTGATAACTTTTAAATCTTCAAATAAAATGCCCTCTCCTTTATTAAATAATATGATGTCAGGTTCAAGATAAAAATCTATATAATCACAGGCGTCCTTCTCTTCAAAAATATAAGTATAAGTAACAGTATAATCTCCGAATATTTTTTCAGCTATGTTTCTAATATTTAATTCTCTTTCTTTAATTGTTTCAAAAGTTACGCTGAATGGTATATTCTCTCCGTTTGCAACGATGTATGAGTTTAGAGTGTTAGGATATCCTGTTTTACCGTTAAGAACGGCAAAATCTACCTCAACACAAATCGCCCCGTCTTTTTGAAAAACTTTTTTGATTGTAGTAGAGATGTCGTTTTCCTCTATACAGACTTCATCATATTTGATATCGGAAATTTTATCTTCGTTTGTAATTAGAGGTTCGTCAATATTCTTGTTGTTAGTGTCTTCATCTGTTTCGGTGTCAAGAAATTGAAAATCCCCTATTTTTCCGGTTGCATCCATATCGTTAGAACCAAAGTTAGACCAATGATATAAGCTGTAATATTTGTGCTTGGCTATACCGGTTCCGGCGCTTGAATGGTACAAGCTTGCAGGAAACCAAGAGGGGTAACTTCGACTGGTTGTATGAAATTTTCCGCATACCTTTTGCGAAGGAAATAATGATATGACTTCTTTCCCGAGCCTCTCCATATAATCTTTTATTAAATTTTCGCTTTCCTCTCTGGCTTTTTGAGAATAATTCGGACTGGATAAGCGATCCATTTCTATTCTTGAATAATTAACGCTGATATCAATGTAATTTTTTCCGCTGTTTATACCAACTGTTGGGGAAAATTCAAATTCTCCAACAGGAGTTGATAATTTACTGTATTTTTCATCTAAATAGTCATTTATCAAACCGTAGTTCCATGCAATATTTGCGCCTGAAGGTCTTTTGTCTGTATTTTCAAAGCAAGTAAAAACAATCCCTATCACATAGGAAAGACCGTCTGTTTTCTTCGCTAAGAGAATACCGTCCCAAAGGGCTCCTTTTGGTATTTCTTTAGATGAATCACTATCAACGATTAAACTTGGTTTACCGAACACTTGTTCCATGACATTGTAATAATGATTGTATACTTCCTCAGGATCAATGCTCCCATCACATGAGTATTCAAAAAGCACATTGGTTCCGCCATCTTTCAAATATCTCATGTCGGTATAAAACTGTCCGCTTTTTGGTATCGGATTCACAATAAAATCATCCAGATAATGAGAATTAATTATTCTATCAAAATAAAACTCTTGCTTAAAATTATCCTTTGTAAGTCTATATATGGGATGAAGGTTGACTTCATCTTTTGAATTGTCGGCGAGTGAAGTTATTGAAACAGTTTTTGTATTCTCGTCCCATTTGACATCTGCACCAAGTGCTTCAGAGACCGCTCTGATGGGCACAAGCGTTCGGTCATTGATTATTATCGGGGCAACGTCAAGATCGATTAACTTGGTAGAGGGCCAACCGTTTACTTTAATTTCTTTTATCATAGTTAAATTACCAATTTGCAGAGTAATATTAATATCATTTTTTGTCGCGGATATACTTTGATACTCTTCATTCCATGTAACATTTGCGCCTAAAGATTCAAAGATTTTTCTCATGGGAACCATCGCACGGTCTTGTATGATCTGTGCTGGTACGTCAAACTGCAACTCTTTACCATCTAAATATACAACTGTGGTTTCCTCAGAAAAAGCGTGAAAGGAAAATAAGCTAATCCAGAATATAAATAACCATAATATACTAATAATTCTGGTTTTTTTCATAGAACAATCAGCTCCTTTTTGAATCTCAATTAAGTATATCATTAAGATGATGGAAAGTCAAGGTCAACCAAAAAGGGGCAGAAGTCGACTTAGAATATATTTTATTCTGTTATAATCTCACAAAAAATCAAAAATAAATGGAAAATATAATTGACAATATAGGAAAAATGAAGTAAAATAATAGAAAAGGAAAAACAATTTTTGGGGAGGTATTGTTATGGACGAATTTAAGGAATTTGAAAACAACAATGAAGCGGAAAATCAGCAGACGACAGACAGTTGGGAACCGGTACAGGAAACATCTGAGCCGGCAGTGACACCGGAGTTTGTGTCAGCGACACCTATGACCGATAAAGGCGGTAACGGAATGGCGATTGCATCTATGGTTTTGGGTATCGTTGCATTGGTATTCGGTTGCTGCTTGTGGTATATTTCTTTCCCTTGTTCTATTGTCGGTATTATTTTGGGCGGCGTTAGCCTGGCTCAGAAGCGCGGCGGCAAGGGCATGGCTGTTGCCGGTGTAGTTTTGTCTGCAATTGCAATTGTTGTTGCGATTATTGTTTTGGTTGCTTTGGGCGGCGCTATTATGTCCGGCGCTTTGGACGGAATGTTTTAATTAAAAACAAATGGAAAAAACGCTGTGCATATGCATGGCGTTTTTTCGTGCATTTTATCAGTGGCAGTAAATTGATATCTATATTAAATAATGTAAGAGGTGTGACTTGTGCCGAACTTTACAAAAAGGGCGATTATGCAATCCTTTATGAAATTGCTCAATGACCAGCCGCTGAGCAAAATCAGTGTCAGAGCTATTGTGGAGGATTGCGGGGTGAACCGCAATTCTTTTTACTACCATTTTCGGGATATTCCCTCTTTGCTGGAAGAGATTGTGGAAGAGGCGGAAAGCACTCTGCTGCAAAAATATCCTGATATCCGCTCAGTAGAAGAATGTTTTCGCGCCGCCTTTCATTTTGTGCTTGATAACAAGCGGGCGGTATTGCATATTTACCATTCCGTTAATCGCGAAATGTTTGAGGAATATTTGATGCGGAACTGTGAGCGTGTGGTCACAAAATATCTGGACAACAGTTTTGGGGCGGAATTTGAAAATACAAAAAGTCGCGAGGCGGTTGTGCGACTGATTAAATGCGAATTGTTCGGTATATGTATGGAATGGATGAATGCCGGACTGCCTGACAGCGCGATAGAAAGTTTGCAGGCCCTTCTCACGCTTTGTCATGGTTTGGCAGAGGAGTTATTGCAAAGAGGTAGAGAAATTTTATAAAAACAATGAAAAAACCACCGTTTTTCGTGTAAGCGAAAACGGTGGTTTTGTTTTGTATATCTACCATTGAAAACTGCCGGAAAGCAATACCGTTTTTTCCGGCGAAACGGTAAGCAGTCCGCCGTCGGAAGTTCCGGCTTTTTCCGTTCCGTCCGGCAAAGTCACGCGGCATTCGCCCGGCTTGACGGAGGTAATCAGCGGAATATGCCCTGCCATGACTGCTAAATCGCCTTCCGCGCCGCGCAGAGAAATTGAGAGCGCGTCTCCGTCAAACAAATTTCCGTCCGATGAGGCAATCACCAAATGAAAGGTATTCATCGCGCCGCCCTCGCTTTTTCTACCGCCTCGTCAATAGTACCGACAAAGAGGAACGCGGATTCGGGCAGGTCGTCGTGCTTGCCGTCAATGATTTCCTGAAAACCGCGCACCGTCTCGGAAAGCGGTACATACGTACCCGGAATTCCTGTAAATTTCTCGGACACATGGAACGGCTGCGAAAGGAATCTTTGAATCTTGCGGGCGCGTTGTACCAACAGTTTATCTTCGTCGGATAACTCGTCCATACCCATGATGGCGATAATGTCCATCAATTCCTGATACCGTTGCAAAATTCTTTGCACCTCTCGTGCGACCGCATAGTGCTTTTCCCCTAAGATTTCGGGTGAGAGAATTCGGCTGGTGGATTCCAGCGGGTCAACCGCAGGATAAATTCCCTGTGACGCAATGTTTCTCGAAAGCACCGTTGTTGCGTCCAAATGCGCGAAAGTGGTCGCGGGCGCGGGGTCGGTCAAATCGTCAGCGGGTACATAAACCGCCTGTACAGACGTGATAGAACCCTTTTTGGTTGAGGTAATGCGTTCCTGCAAAGCGCCCATTTCATTTGCCAGCGTCGGCTGATAGCCAACCGCTGAGGGCATACGTCCGAGCAGAGCGGAAACTTCACTTCCCGCCTGCGTGAAACGGAAGATGTTGTCGATAAAGAGTAGTACGTCCTGCCCCTCCCGGTCGCGGAAGTATTCCGCCATGGTAAGTCCGGACAGCGCCACCCGCATTCTCGCGCCGGGCGGCTCGTTCATCTGACCATATACGAGCGAAGTGTTCGACAGTACGCCCGACTGTTTCATTTCGTTATACAAATCGTTGCCTTCGCGGGTACGCTCGCCCACGCCGGTGAATACGGACAGTCCGCCGTGTTCTTTGGCGATATTGTTAATCAGTTCCATAATCAGTACTGTTTTTCCTACGCCCGCGCCGCCGAAAAGACCGATTTTTCCGCCTTTGGAATAGGGGCAAATCAAGTCGATTACTTTTACGCCCGTTTCCAAAATTTCAGCAGAGGCTGAAAGCTCCTCATAGTCCGGCGCGGGACGGTGAATATCCCAGCGTTCCTGCGTGGCGGGAGCCGGTTTGTTATCAACGGCGTCGCCGAGTACGTTAAATATTCTGCCCAGCGTTTCTCTGCCGACCGGCACGCTGATTGCCTTGCCGGTATCTGTCACCTCTGTATCACGTTTTAACCCGTCAGTGGATGCCATCGCAATGCAGCGGGCTGTGTTGTCGCCGATATGCTGTGCCACTTCAACGGTCAATGTTTTTTCTCCGATAGGAATGGTCAGCGCATTATAGATAGCCGGCAGCTCGCCGTACGCGAAGTGTACGTCTACTACCGGTCCCATGACCTGACTGACCGTTCCTTTATGCAAATCCGCCATCTGTATCACTCCTTTTACTCGCCGCTGCCGGCGACAATCTCTGTTATTTCCTGTGTAATAGCGCTCTGTCTCGCGCGGTTATATTGCAGGCGCAAATCCTCAAGCATCTGTTCGGCGTTTCTGCCGGCGTTATCCATCGCCATGCGTCTTGCGGCGACTTCACTCGCGAAGCTTTCGCGTACCGCCGATGAAATCACTCCTGCCGTATATTCTATCACCGCGGTGTTCAGCACGGTGAGTTCGTCTGGTTCAAAAATCAGGCTTGCCGACTTCTTTTCCCCGCTTGGCGTCAGCGGCAGAATTTGACGCTGAAACGCCTCCTGCACCATGACAGACTCATAGCGTGTGCTGATGATATACAGCCGGTCAAATTTTTCTTCCGCAAAATCATTGCAGAGTGTTTTTGCCAGCGCATACGCGTCTGAACTGCCGAAATGTTCCGAGGAGACCGTCTGTTGTCCAAAACGTTCGCATGCGCGTTTGCCTATCGGAATAATTTCCGCGTCGGGGAATTCTCGGACAAGACGGAATACGTTTGCGTTGTAGCCGCCTGCAAGCCCGCGGTCTCCCGCAATGACAATCATACGGGTACGCTCGCCGCCCTCGCGCATAAACGGACTTTTTTTACATTCCGGCGCGGCGGTCAGCACGTCTACAATATCATTCAGATTTTTGAGGTATTCCCTGCTTTTCAGCATCGCCTCGTTGGCTCTGCGGATTTTGGAGGAGGCGACCAGTCCCATCGCCTTGGTCAGATGCAGCGTGGAATCCACGCTTTTCATGCGGGTACGCAGCGCTTTTGTATCTGTTCCCATATCAATCGCCTCAGTCTTTCATTTCGCTTAATGCTTTTTCCAGCTCTTTTACGTCGCTTTCCTCAAAAAAGCCGTTATCAAACCGCTCAAGCAGCGTGGAATATTCTGTTTGCATTTTTGCATACAACCGTTGTTCGTACTCCTGTACCTTTTCCACCGGAACATCATCTAAATATCCGTGAATGACGGCGTAGATGATGGAAACCTGACAGCCTACCGTAAGGGGGGAGTTGCGCTTTTGCTTTAATACCTCGACGATACGTTCGCCCAATGCAAGCCGCGCCTTGGTGTCGGCGTCCAAATCACTGCCGAACTGCGCAAAGGATTGCAGTTCGCGATACTGTGAGTACAGCAGTTTTAACTCGCCGGACACCTTTTTCATCGGCGTTAACTGTGCCGACCCGCCGACACGGCTGACCGAAATACCGGGGTTGATTGCCGGCATAATTCCGGCGTGGAACAGTTCCGTTTCCAGAAAAATCTGACCGTCTGTAATGGAAATGACGTTGGTCGGAATGTAGGCGGAAACGTCGCCTGCCTGGGTTTCAATGATAGGTAAGGCGGTGATAGAGCCGCCGCCGTATTCGGGTGCGACGCAAGCGGCGCGTTCCAAAAGACGGGAATGCAGATAGAAAACATCTCCGGGGTACGCCTCGCGTCCGGGTGGACGGCGTATCAGCAGAGACAGCGCGCGGTAAGCGACCGCGTGCTTGGAAAGGTCATCATAGATAATCAGTACGTCTTTCCCCTGTTCTCTGAAGTATTCCGCCATCGCGCAGCCCGCGTATGGTGCAATATATTGCAGCGGCGCGCTTTCCGAGGCGGAGGCGGAGACGATAATCGTATATTCCATAGCGCCTGCGCGGGCAAGCTCGTTCGCAAGCTGCACCACGGAGGAGCTTTTTTGTCCGATTGCTACATAGATACAAAGGACATCGCTGTTTCTTTGATTGATGATGGTATCAATCGCGATTTCCGTTTTACCTGTCTGGCGGTCACCGATAATAAGCTCGCGCTGACCTCTGCCAATCGGAATCATTCCGTCAATCGCCTTGATGCCCGTTTGCAGCGGAACAGAAACGCTCTGCCGTTCAATGATTCCGGGCGCTTCCGATTCAATCGGACGTGTTTCAGCGTACTCAACCGGACCTTTCCCGTCAATCGGTTTACCGAGCGCGTCTACCACTCTGCCGAGCAGATTTTCGCCGACAGGAACGGAAAGCACCTTGCCGGTGCGTTTGACCTGCGTGCCCTCGCGAATATCGTTTTGGTCTGACAAGATAGCGACCGAAACGGTCTCGTCCTCTAAATTCTGCGCCATGCCTAAGCTGCCGTCCTCAAACTCCAAAAGTTCGTTATACATACAGTTGCGCAGACCGTACACTCTGGATATTCCGTCCCCTACTAAAATTACGGTTCCGGTTTCTGTCATTTGCGTACGGGAGCGGTAGGTGCGGATTTGTTCTTTTATTACACTGCTGATTTCTTCCGAGGTCGTACTCATGTGGCAATCACTTCCTTTAACTCTTTTAATTTGGTGCGCAGGCTGCCGTCGATAACGGTGTCGTCCATATAGATGACCAGTCCGCCCATCAGTGCGCTGTCAATCTCGTACTGAGCGGTCACTTTGCGCTTGCTGATTGTTTCAAGTTTTGCCTGCAAGACCTTTTTCTCGTCCTCCGTCAGTTCCACAGCGCTGACCACGCGGGCGGAGGAAGTACGGCTGAATGCCTGATACAAAAATTCATATTCTTTTGCGCAGTCGCCAAGCAGTCGGATATGTCCTTTTTCGCACATCAGTTTCACGAGGGAAAGCACATATTCCGGCACGGTTTCCGCAAATGCCTGATCCAACAACGCGCACCGTTCCTTTGCCGGCACGTTGGGTGCGGACAGTATCTGCGCGTATTCCGGTGCGGCGTCAAATTCCTTTTGCAATAGCTGCAAAGCAGAGAAAAACTCTTCTTCGCAGTTCTGTTCTCCGGCAAGCGCAAACAGCGCCGCCGCATATTCTTTACTAAGTTCTGCCATCGTTACAATCGTTCCTTTCGATGTACATACGGTATAACCCTAAGTCTGCAAGAAGAAAGGATTTATTCAGACTTCTCCTCCAGCTCGGAGAGGACGGAGGCTATCACTTCGCGATGATCCTCGGTACGGATTTCGCGCTTGATGATTTTTTCGGTCAGTGCGGCGGAGACATCTACAATCTCTTTTTTTATGTCACTCTGCGCTTTTTTATACGCGAGATTTGCCTGCGTCTGCGCATCTCTGACAATAAAATCCGCCCGTTCCTTTGCCTCGGCTACAATTTTTTCTCCGTGATATTCCGCCTGTTCCTCAGCTTTTTTCAGCATATGGCGTGTCGTTTCTTCCGCGCCTTGCAGTTTTTGTTCCCACTCTGCGCGGCTGCCGTCAGCCTGACGCTGTGCTTCCGCGGCGGCGGCGTACTGCCCTTCCACATACTCCTGCCGCTCTTTCAGTACACGCTTTACCGGTTGGTAAAGGAATTTTTTCAAAATCAGGAACAGTAAAAGAAGATTACATAGGGAAATCAATATTTGCCAAAGGTTAATAGATATGACGTCAAGATTTTGCATGGTTTTTCGCCCCTTTTTATCCGATGCTGTTCATTAAAATGTCAACCAAACGTCCGGGCGCCACGAACAGCAGCAAGATTGCGATAACCAGCGCGTAAAGACCGGTTGTTTCCGCAACGGCACAGCCCATCAGCATGGTAGTGGTGACGTCGCCCTTACATTCCGGCTGACGTCCGATAGCCTCACACGCCTTTGCTACCGCGTTTCCTTCACCGATACCCGGGCCGATACCCGCAATCATCGCGAGTCCCGCACCTAACGCGCATCCACCCAAAATAATACCAATTGCCAGTTCTAACATAATACTTTACCTCCTAATGATTTAATTTCATTTTTTCTGTTTGTTTTTTCTTATATAATTCTATCGGAAAGCCTCCGCTGACGTAAAGCATAGTCAGCATTGCAAAGATAAAGGCTTGCAGACAGCCGCTGAATACGTCGAAGTAGATAGATAACACAGCGGGAACGCCGATGCGCAAAAGAGGAATTTCTCCGATTACGCCGGGCAGTTGTCCAAGTAAAAGGTGTGACAATCCGCCGAGCGCGGCGGCAATCAGCACTGATATTACATAGCCCGACAGAATATTACCATAGTGACGGAACGCCATGGAAACAGGCGTCGCCACTTCGCCGATAACATTCAGCGGGGCAAGAAACGGCACAGGGTCTGCAAAACTTTTGATATACTGCAATGGCCCGCATTTGCACTTGTAATATGTGATTAAAAAGAATACCAAAATCGCCCACCCTGCCACTACATTGATATCAGAGGTGGGGGGGTATAGCCCGATTAAGGACAATAGGCTCGAAAACGCGGATAATACCAGAATTGCCATAATGAACGGTGCAAATCCTTTGAAATATTCCCCCATGTTTTCTGTTACCAAGTGATCCAGCTTTTCAATCGCCCACTCTAACAGCCGTTGCCGTTTGCTGCCGCCCTGCGCGCAGATTCCGTGTGTCAGATACAGGCAAAACCAAAATACTGATACGATTACCAGCCACGAATTGATTTGCGATTCGGTGATTGGCAGTCCGCCGAGCGGGATTTGGAATGTCGTGTAAATCATCGCGCCCGTGATTTCAATTTCTCCGCTTGCGGGAGTGTATAATACTTTCAGCACCATGCCGAAAATCAGCGGCAGCAGCGCTAAAACAATCAGCAGAATATCTACCATGCGGAAACGGGTTGTTTTATGTTCCAATGTTTACTCACCTCTTTTGTCGTTCGATTTCATAAACAGCGGTCTGAACGCGATAGCTACGCGCGGAAAGAACAGCGGCAGCAAACTTGCGATAATCTGAAAGCAGGGAACTGCCGCCCCGACCACCGCCGCCGCGAACAGCATGAGCGTGCGCAGACTTTGCGACAGTTTCATGGTTGCCTTTGCCGCTTTTTCCTCCTTAACGGTTGCCGCCTGAACGGTCAGTCCCATCAGAAAGAAATTCAGCACAGCCGCCGCCGCGCCCAGCAGGTTGCCGAGCAGCACGGTGTAATCCCATTTTCCTATTATCAGAAAGACCGCCTGCATCAGAGCGCTGAAAATCAATACCCAAACGGTAATATATCCGGTTTCTCGTATTACCGTTCTGTCAATTTTTTTCATATCATGCGGATACTCCCTTCCTCTTGTATTTTACACCAAGACAGGATAATTTAACCTATGATTTAGTATACTACATATTTCTAAAAACGGCAATAGTCAATTTTTGCCGTGGAGACTGTTTTTTGGACAGAAATTCATGGTTGCCTGTTTTTTAGACACTTTTACGGATATGTCTAAATTTGCGGCAACTCTATACAGATTGTCCATTTTCTTTTTCGGTATACTTTCGTTATACTAATACCAATAATAGATTTAATAGAAAGGGAAGGGTGAACATTATGCGTTCCGTTACACCTATGAGAACAGCCAAAATCGGATATATTGCAATCTCTGCCGTGCTTTGCGCGCTTGGAATTTTTTTGATTGCCGTACCCGGGTTTTCCGCCTCTGTGCTCGGTATCATCTGCGGCATTATTCTGATTGTATTCGGCGCGGTTAAGTTAATCGGATTTTTTTCCAAAGACCTTTATCGACTGGCATTTCAGTACGACCTTGCGTTCGGTCTTTTGCTGATTGTACTCGGTATCATGATGCTGCTGCATCCCGAAAGCCTGATGAATTTTATATGTATCACAATGGGGATTTCTATTTTGGCGGACGGGCTTTTTAAAATCCAGATTGCCATGGATTCTAAAAAATTCGGTATTCGCCGCTGGTGGCTGATTTTGGTGTTTGCTGTTTTGGCGGGTATCGGGGGCGTACTTTTGATACTTCGTCCGAGTGAAAGCAGTCTGGTTTTAACGGTGATGATTGGCATTTCCCTGCTGACGGAAGGAATTTTAAATCTCAGCACCGCCATTACTGCGGTAAAGATTATCAAGCATCAGCAGCCGGATAACGTTGAGGCGGAGTATTATAACGAAAATTTTTGAAGTATAGTGGGTAAAATGAAGTGTTGAACTCTGATAAGATTTCTTTAACTCTACGGAGCGTTTGTTGATTTTTCGATATTTGCTATGTTACAATACAGTTATGTAAGGAGGTAACATAATGGATTGCAATAAAACAGGAGAGTTAATTGCTAAACTGCGGAAAGATAAAAAAATTACACAAAAGCAGCTTGCGGATATGATGAATATATCTGATAGAACGATTTCTAAATGGGAGCGAGGATTAGGTGTTCCCGATGTTTCCTTATTATCGGATATTGCGGATATATTTCATATAAATATTGAAACTCTTTTAAACGGGGAATTATTAACAAATGACTTTATTGGAGGAAATATGAAAAAATCAAAATATTATGTGTGCAACACTTGCGGAAATATTATAATAAGCACCGGAGATGCGACTGTAACGTGTTGTGACAAGAAAATGACAGAGCAAACCGCGCAAAAGGCTGATGAGAGTGATAAACTTAGTGTTGAAATGTTAGAAAACGATTGGTATATTTCAAGCAGTCACTCAATGACAAAAGACCATTATATATCATTCGTCGCATTTGCCACAGGTTCTAAATTACAGATTATAAAGCAATATCCCGAATGGGATTTGCAAGTACGGCTGCAAAAGCGCGAACACGGAGTATTATATTGGTATTGTACCAAACATGGATTATTTTATCAGTATTTGTAATAAAGACAGATATGAGGAGCAATCTTATATGATTGCTCCTTTTAAGGCGTAACGTCTGCATAGGGGAAATATGTTAATTTGTAAGGCGTGAAAAATTTCTTGACTTTTTAGGGCAAATATGCTATACTTTTTAAGTCGAACAGCGAAAGCGTAGAATTTCTGACGGAATTCTACGCTTTATTTTTTTGCGTTCTTCGCAGTTTTCAAGCAGCTTTTCTCTGATAAAGACTCTAAATTTCATTTATAGTAGGAGGATTTTATGGATCAGTCAAACGAAAACAAATTTTTGGGCGAGGAGAAGATTTCAAAACTGTTGCTGAAATTTTCAATTCCCTGTATTCTGTCTTTGCTTATCAGCGCATTGTATAATATTGTTGACCAAATTTTTATCGGTAACAGTGAACTTGGTTATTTGGGCAATGCGGCAACCGGTATCGTCTTTCCGCTTTTGATTATCACACAGGCGTTCGCGTGGTGTATCGGGGACGGCAGCGCGGCTTATTTGAGTATTTGTCAGGGTAAGAAAGACACAAGCAGCGCGCATAAATGTATCGGCACGGGCATTACGGTTACCCTGCTCATCAGCATTGTTTTGTTGATGCTGTCATTGCTGTTCAGAGAACCGATTCTCCGTCTGTTCGGCGCGTCCGACCAGACCATCGGTATGGCGGTGGAATACTTTACAATTGTGCTTTCCTTTTTCCCTGCGTTTATGCTGATGAATATGATGAACGCGGTTATCCGCGCGGACGGAAGTCCCGCGTTTTCCATGGCGTCTATGACGGTCGGTGCGGTTATCAACATTATTCTTGACCCGGTCTTTATCTTCGGGTGTAAATGGGGGATTGCCGGCGCGGCGTGGGCGACAGTTATCGGACAGGTTGCATCTTTCCTTATCAGTTTTATATACTTTTTCAGAACAAAGACCTTTCGGTTGGAAAAAATCAGTTTTGCCTTTCACATGAAAGAGTTTGGTAATGCGTTGAAACTCGGCGCGTCTTCTTTTATCACGCAAATGTCAATCGTTGTCATATCACTGGTCTGCAATATTATGTTGTACAAATACGGCACGATGTCTGTTTACGGCCCGGACATTCCGATTTCGGTTATCAGTATTGAAACCAAAGTGTTTACCATTGTTATCAATATCGTGGTCGGTATTGTCTTGGGTGGACAACCTATCCTTGGGTATAACTGCGGAGCGGGGAATTTCGAGCGTGTAAAACAGACCTATCGAACAATTCTCACCGCCACCGCGATTATCGGAATTTTATCAACGCTGATTTTTGAGCTTTGTCCGCAGGTGGTTATCGGCATTTTCGGAGCGGGCGACGCGTTGTATCAGGAATTTGCGGAGCGGACATTCCGTGTGTTCCTGTCACTGGTTACCTTTACCTGTATTATAAAGATGACGTCCATCTTTTTCCAAGCGGTGGGCAAGCCCGTCAAAGCGGTGGTTGCCTCGTTGATTCGGGATATTGTGTGTTTTGTTCCGCTCGTTATTTTGCTGCCGTATTTCTTTGAATCAAATGCCGCGGGACAGGGCATCAACGGGATTTTGTTTGCCGCTCCCGCCGCTGACCTCATCGCTATGATTGCGGCGGCATTGCTGACCGTTTCGTATTTCAGAAAGTTGAACCAAACGGCTGCGTCGCAATGGAATCAAACCAAACTTGCAAATATGGAGTAAAATGCATATTTTTCAAAAATCGTATCACAATAAATAATAATCTATGGAGCGCAAAGGAGAGAGCGGCGTGATTATTACTGTGATACGGACTGTGGTAATGTATTTTTTTGTGGTTTTGGCGTTGAGAATCATGGGCAAGCGGCAGATAGGCGAGTTGGAGCCGTCCGAATTGGTCGTCACGATTATGATATCTGAGCTTGCCTCTCTGCCGATTCAAGAGCCGGGGCAGCCGCTGGCAACCAGTATTATCGGTATCTTGCTTTTGCTCATTTTAGAGGTGTTTATCTCCTTTGGCGCGTATAAAAATATGCGGCTGCGCAAGTTTTTCTACGGCACGCCCAGTATGTTTTTCAAAAAGGGAAAGATTGACCAGAAAGAGATGGAAAACCAGCGCTTTAACCTCAACGACTTGTTGTCGGAAGTGCGCAACAACGGCGCGGCGGATTTGAGCGAGGTTGATTATGTTCTGATGGAGACTAACGGCAACGTCAGTGTAATTCTCAACGCGGAAAGCCGTCCGCTGACGCCAAAGGATATGAATTTAAGCCCCGCCCCGCCGGAAATCAGTTATGTGATTATCGACAACGGGCGGGTCAATGCCGCCAATTTGCGGCTGTTAGGCTATAACGGTGAGTGGCTGCGCACGCAGTTGGAAAATCATAAGGTGAAAAGTCCTGCCGGTGTATTTTATATGGGCGCAGACGCGGCAGGCAATGTCTTTTTGATTCCGAAACAGACCAAAAAAGAGGTGCGCAAATGAAAAAATTTATCACAGCTTTGATTTTGCTTGCTGTTATTTTAATTCTTGGCGGTGTCCATACCTGGAAAATTTCTTCTCTCACAAAGGAAATTGAGACACTCACTGCGGAAACATACAGCGCCGCCCAACAGGAAGACTGGCAAACGGTGACGGAGCGGCTGGAGTCCGTACAGCAAAACTGGGACAGCAATCGGATGTGGGTCAGTGTTACCATTCCCACCCCCGAGATAGAAGAACTGGAGATTTCGCTCAGACAGAGTTTGGAATATGCTAAATTGGAAGACGCTTCCGGCTTTACAGGGGAATTTACGATGTTCTGTTTGTTGCTGGAACACTTGCCTCATCACGAGGGGTTTGATATTGAAGAAATTTTATAACTAAATGAGGAACGTCCCACTTTCACAGGGGCGTTCCTTAGCTTATTCGGAAACACTTCGGTTGATTGCCGCAAATTTATGAGGAGTAATTCCCTTTTTCTTTTTAAATACTGAGGCGAAGTAATTACTATCGTTAAAACCGCAGCGCGACGCCACTTCGGTGATGGAAAGGCACTCGGATTTCAGCAGTTTTTCTGCCTCCGCGATGCGGATAATGGTGATATATTCGCTGACGCCAAAGCCCGTCAGCGCCTTAAAGGTCTTGGAGAAGTAACTGGGACTCATCGCAAATTTGACGGCGAGTGCAGGCAGCGTCAGATTTTCGCTGAAGTTTTCCGCAATATACTTGGCGCTTGCCTGTATGACCGATTCGTTTTCGTTCAGCGTTTTTTTCTGTATGTTTGTGCGGCGGCGGTAACGGTGCAGCAGAATGAGCAGTTCGCGCAGTAGATTTTTGCACATTTTTAACGAATCCTCTTGTTGTCCGCAGAATTCGGAATGAATTTTATGCAAAAGGGTTTCGGTATCCAAACGGTTTAATGCGGAAAGTCTTATGTGCTTTTGCTCGCCCAAGCTGTCCAGAATTGCCGCATATTCGTCGCCGACAAAATCATCGTCAAAGCATATGAGCAGGCGCTCTGTGAATTTGCCCGCCTCGTATATTGTTTTATGAATTACGCCTTTTTTTACAAAAACGACATCTCCCTCTTGCAGTTTCAATATTTCATTATCCACAAAATGGGTCGCTGTTCCCGAAGAAAGACAGTAAATTTCATAATAGTCATGGATATGCTCGGGGCGGATAGAGGTCGCTTGACTGCGCGAGTTGAGCGACACGTCAATTCCGTTGTGCAGGGAAAATATATTTTCCGCCATATCAGTTACCTCCAAATGATTTGTGTTTATTATGATTTATTTTAGCATATCTGTTATTGTAATTCAACAAAATATTCGTGTTTTTATAGATTTTTGTCAAAAAAATCGTGGCAAACACGCTTTTTTTGTTATATACTTTTGTTAGAAACAGAACTACAATATCAGTAGGAGGAAATCATATGAATACGGCAAAACCAAAAAGAACGGAACGTGTGATTCAATTCGGTGAAGGCAATTTTCTGCGAGGCTTTGTAGACTGGATTTTACAGGTCACAAACGAGAATACGGACTTCGACGGCAGCGCGGTTGTGGTTCAGCCGATTGAAAACGGAATGTGCGAGATGCTTGCGGCACAGGAATGCGTATATCATCTGGTCATGCGGGGACTTCGCGATGGCAAGCCCGTGCAGGAGACAAAGGTGATAGACGTTATTTCGCGCACGGTCAATCCATATGCTGATTTTGCGGAATATTTAAAGCTGGCGCATAATCCCGATTTTCGCTTTGTCGTTTCCAACACGACAGAGTCGGGTATTGCATACCGTGAGGGGGACGCAATGACGGACTGTCCGCCTGTTTCCTTTCCGGCAAAGGTGACGGCTCTTTTATATGAGCGGTTCAAGCTGGGGTACGGCGGTTTTATTTTCCTGCCCTGCGAACTGATTGATAAGAACGGTGCAACCTTGAAAAGTGTAGTTCTTCGTTATGCAAAAGAGTGGGGATTGGGCGAGGCGTTTACAACGTGGGTAGAGAAAGAGAATATCTTCTGCAATACGCTGGTTGACCGCATTGTGACGGGCTATCCCAAAGACGAAAAGCTGGAACTGTCCTTCGAGGATAACATGGTGGACACCTGTGAACTGTTCCATCTTTGGGTGATTGAAGGACCGAAAGAGATATTAAAGGAGTTTCCGGTAGATAAAACGGATTTGAACATTATTGTGACTGACGACCTTGAAAAATACCGTACCCGCAAGGTGCGTATTCTCAACGGAGCGCACACCTCGATGATTCCTTACGCGTTGCTGAGCGGTGTGGAAACAGTGGGCGAATGCATGAAGAATGAGCAGATTTCAAGCTTTGTGAAGTCCGCTGTAATGGACGAGATTATTCCGACACTGGATTTGCCGAAAGAGGAATTGGTTTCGTACGCGAATGATGTGTTCGAGCGGTTTGAAAATCCGTTCATCAAGCATTACTGCTCCTCGATTGCCCTCAATTCCGTGAGTAAGTTCAAGGTAAGGGTTCTGCCCTCTATTTTGGAGTACAACCGCCGTTTCGGCAAGCTGCCGGAAAAACTGCTGTTCTCCTTTGCGAAGCTGATTGAATTTTACAAGACGGATATGACGGCGGACGACCCCGCGGTTTGCGAATTTATGAAGAATGCTTCCACGGCTGAAGTTTTAGCAAACAGGAGTCTGTGGGACGAGGATTTGAGTTTTCTGCTGGAGGGAGTGGAAAAATATATTGGAAAATAAGCTGATTATTCATCAGGCGGACAATGTGTATATTGACCTCTCGGACGGGCACAAGTATGCCGGATGCGACATCGCGCAGGGAGAGAACATTATTAAATACGGTTTTCCCATCGGGCACGCAACCTGCGATATTAAATGCGGAGAGCACGTACATTCCCACAACGTGAAAACCAACCTTTCCGATATTTCGGACTATACGTGGAATCATGTGGAACATGGAATCGGCGGCGGCACGACCGAGCAAACTTTTCCGGCATATGTTCGCAAAAACGGAGAAATCGGAATCCGCAACGATATTTGGATTGTCAACACGGTAGGCTGCGTCAACAAAACGGCGCAGATAATCGCTCAGCGGAGCGGCGCGCTGTATTTTTCGCACCCGTTCGGCTGTTCACAGCTTGGTGGGGATATGGAGGTCACACAAAAGATTCTGGCAGGTTTGGTCAAACACCCGAACGCGGGCGGCGTTTTGATACTGGGGTTGGGCTGTGAGAACAATAATATTGACGTGTTCAAGCCCGTGCTTGGCGAATATGATGCGGAGCGGGTAAGATTTTTGAACTGTCAGGAATGTGAGGACGAGATTGAGGACGCACTCGCGATTGTGGAGGAGTTAAAGGCGATTGCGGCGCAGGATAAGCGGCAGCCCGTGCCGGTGTCAAAGTTGAAAGTCGGCTTGAAGTGCGGCGGCAGTGACGGTTACAGCGGAATCACGGCAAATCCGTTGGTCGGCTCATTTTGTAACAAATTGGTGCAGGCAGGCGGTAGTTGCGTGCTGACCGAAGTGCCGGAGATGTTCGGCGCGGAACACCTGCTGATGGAGCGTTGTGTGAGCCGAGAGGTGTTTGACAAGGCAGTGCGTATGATTAACGGTTACAAGGAATATTTTATCAATCATAAACAGCCGATTTATGAAAATCCTTCGCCCGGCAACAAAAAGGGCGGCATTACCACTTTGGAGGAAAAATCGCTTGGCTGTGTGCAAAAGGGCGGACTGGCGGACGTGACCGACGTGCTCGGCTACGGTGACCGTGTGACAAAGGGCGGACTTTCCCTGATGAACGGTCCGGGCAATGATTTGGTTGCCGTGACAAATCTTGCGTGCGCGGGTGTGCATATGATTTTGTTTACCACCGGCAGGGGAACGCCGTTTGGCGGGCCTGTTCCGACAATGAAGATTTCTACCAATTCCGCGCTTGCCGAGAGGAAGAAGAACTGGATTGACTTTGACGCGGGGCGGTTGCTTAGCGGCAAGAGTATGGAAAATTTGACGGAAGAATTGTTCGCTCATGTCCTTGAGGTCGCGGGCGGCAAGGAATGTTTAAATGAGAAAAACGGATACAGAGAAATTTCAATATTTAAGGATGGTGTTACATTATGAGTTTTATTCACGAGGATTTTTTACTGCAAAACGAAACCGCAAAGCGGCTTTATCACGACTTTGCCAAGGATATGCCGATTATCGACTATCACTGTCATCTCGTTCCGCAGATGATAGCGGAGGATTATCGCTTTAAGAATGCATTTGACCTTTTTCTGGGCGGCGACCATTACAAATGGCGGCAAATGCGCACCGGCGGTATCGACGAGAAATATATTACAGGCGACGGCGATGATTTTGAAAAGTTCAAGGCGTTTGCGGAGGTTATGCCTAAATTGATTGGCAACCCGCTGTATCATTGGACGCATTTGGAATTGAAACGATATTTTGACATTGACGAAACCTTGGACGCGGACAGCGCAAAGGCGATTTGGGACAAGTGCAATGAGTGTCTGGCGCGGGAGGAGTTCTCCGCAAAAAATTTGATTAGACGGTCAAATGTGGAAACAATCTGCACCACTGACGACCCTGCCGATGATTTGAAATACCACAAGCAGCTTGCCGCGGAGAAGTTTGAAACAAAGGTACTGCCTACTTTCCGTCCTGACAAGGCGGTCAACATTGACAAAGAGGGCTTTGAGGAATATCTTGCGGCAAACGGTATTGACAGCTATGAGAAATTGACCGCGTGGATAGGCGAGCGCATCGCGTATTTCCATGAAAACGGCTGCCGCCTTTCCGACCACGCGTTAGAGGACGTTCCGTTCGCGGAGGGAGACGCTAAGGCGGTATTGGAAGCTAAGCTTTCCGGCAAGTCCATCACCAAGCAGGAAGCGAATGTGTTCAAAACAGCGGTTCTCGCAGAATGCGCGAAACATTACTCAAAGCTTGGCTGGACGATGCAATTGCACATCGGCGCACTTCGCAACAACAACCGTAGAATGTTTGAAAAGCTTGGCCCCGATACCGGCTTCGATTCTATCAACGACCTCTGTATCGCGGAGGGGCTTTCGGGCTTTATGAATCATTTGGAATACAGCAATATCTTGCCTAAGACTATTCTGTATACCCTTAACCCTAAGGATAATTACGTGCTCGCCACCATGCTTGGCAACTTCCAGCAGGGGCCGATTGCGGGCAAGATTCAGTTCGGTTCGGGCTGGTGGTTTAATGACAACAAGGACGGCATGGAGCAGCAGATGCGTGCGCTTGCCAACCTTGGTATGCTCGGTGCGTTTGTGGGGATGCTGACCGATTCGCGCAGTTTTGTTTCCTATCCGAGACATGAGTATTTCAGAAGAATTTTGTGCAACCTTGTCGGCGGGTGGGTAGAAAACGGCGAATATCCGAACAATCCGAAATATTTGGAAAAGATTATCAAAGGTATCTGCTGTGACAACGCGCGGGCATATTTTGGATTTTAAAGGTGTGTTAACTTGTTCATTGATATCAGATATCGATATAAATAGTTTAAAAGAACAATCTTCATTTCATGAAGATTGTTCTTTTTGCTTTGTATTTTCCGGTTTACGCAAAATGCACACATAAAAAGTAGTTGACAAACCGTGCGGAAAAAGGTACACTTATACTATCTTTTTAATCAATAATTTAAAAACTCGGAGGCTACTGTATGGCTATTTGGAACGAGAAGTATGAAACCATGTCGAGAGACGAAATGAGCAGTCTGCAAAGCAGGCGGCTTTGCGATACTGTTAAACGGGTATATGAAAATGTGGCGCCGTACCGCGCGAAGATGGACGCTATCGGCTTAAAGCCGGAGGATATCAAGGGAATTGAGGACTTATCCAAACTGCCGTTTACCACAAAACAGGATTTGCGTGACACGTTCCCCTACGGAATGTTCGCCGTGCCGATGGAAGAAGTGACGCGCATTCACGCCTCGTCGGGAACGACGGGAAAGCAAACCGTTGTGGGACTGACGAAAAATGATGTGGAAATCTGGGCGGAAATCGCCGCGCGCACACTGACCGCGATGGGCGTTACCAAAAAGTCGGTCATACATACCGCGTACGGATATGGATTGTTTACCGGCGGGTTCGGCGTGCATTACGGCGGCGAGAAGATAGGCGCGACCGTCATTCCGGTTTCCAGCGGAAATTCCAAGCGGCAAATTCAGATTATGCACGACTTCGGCAGTACTTTTTTGGCGTGTACGCCTTCCTACGCCCTTTCTTTGGCGGAAACCCTGCACGATATGGGTTACACCAAAGACGATATTCATTTGGAGGGCGGCAGTTTCGGCGCGGAACCGTGGACGGAAAATATGCGCGCGGAAATTGAGGACAAGCTGGGTATCAACGCTTACGATATTTACGGACTGAGCGAAATTATGGGGCCCGGTGTTTCCTATGAGTGTGGCTGCAAAGCAGGTATGCACATCAACGAAGACCACTTCATTCCGGAAATCATTGATCCCGATACGGGCGAGGTACTGCCAGCGGGCAGTAAAGGGGAACTGGTGTTCACCTGTATTACGAAAGAGGCGTTCCCGCTGATACGTTACCGGACAAGAGATATTACCGAATTGAACGATACACCGTGCGAATGCGGCAGAACGTTTTGCCGTATGCATAAGCCGATGGGACGCAGCGATGATATGCTGATTATCCGCGGCGTTAACGTATTCCCCAGTCAGATTGAATCCGTTTTGATGGAGATAGAGGGAACCCTGCCGTATTATCAGTTGATTGTTGACCGTGTGGGTAATCACGACACGCTAGAAGTTCATGTAGAGGTGTCAAACGAGGTGTTCACAGACGAAGTGCGCGCGCTGGAGGCGCTCACTGCGAAGGTTTCCGCCGCGATTGCCACTGTTTTGGGCATTAAGGCGGCGGTGAAACTGGTAGAGCCGAAAAGCATTACCCGCAGTGAGGGAAAGGCGCAGCGCGTTATTGATAAGAGAAAGTTGTTTTAGGAACAAAGCAGATGTGAAAACCGTCTAAACATTTATAGTATTGACAGTGACATAAGGAAACGGAGTGAATTCATTTGAAAAAAAGAATAACCGCACTGCTGCTCGCGCTCGGAATGCTTGGCAGTACGAGCGTATTTGCGGCAGAAACCCTGTACGATTCGGTTGATGAAAATATTATCACCAAAGGGGTAACGGAAAAACATATCCGCCGTCTGACAACCGACGGCTGGCAAAACATATTTGTGACGGAAATTGATTTGAATACGGAATACGTTGACGTGATTTCTCTCATCAGTGATGAGGGACTGAATCTGAGGACAAACGTTTTGAATCTCGCCTTGCAAAATAATGCGCTGGCGGCAATCAATTCGGACTTTTTCCAAACCAGCGGTTCCTATCCCACCAAGGCAACCCCGATGGGTACGATTGTCATTGACGGACGTCTGGCGTCCACACCCGCCCGCGGCAACGCTATGGCAACTGCGGCGGTGAGCAATGACAAGACAGCGTCCTTTGGATATTGGGAACAATATTTGACCATTACTGCGCCGGACGGCGAGGGCGATCAAATTTATCACGTCAACAAATACTTTGACGAGGGCGGTTTGGTCATGTATACCCCCGATTTTGGCAACAACGCGCCGGGCTACGCGCTGACTGATTGCGAGATGATGGTGCGCGACGGGGTTGTTACCGCTATCACGGAAAAAGCGCAAGGCTCATGGATTCCGGACGACGGATACGTGATTGCCTCCACCACCGACCAAAACCGTTTTTTGCAGGATCATTTTCAGGTAGGCGACCCGGTGAAGATTGATACCTGGCTTTCCAACCCCGCCGAAAACTATAAAATGGCGATGGGCGGCGGAACTCTGCTCGTTAAGGACGGCGTGGAAGCGAAGTTCACTCATACCGCCGGTTTGGGCGGCAACAATCCGCGTACCGCAATGGGCGCGTCGGCGGACGGTAAAAAAGTGTATTTGGTAACCGTAGACGGACGGCAAAAAGGCGGCAAGGGGCTGACACTGTCCGGCATGGCAAGTCTGATGATAGAACTCGGCTGTTACAACGCGATTAACTTTGACGGCGGCGGTTCGACCACCTATGTTTCCAAGGCATATGATGAGGCCGCCTTAACGCTGAAAAATGACGTGTCGGACGGTTCTATGCGCAAGGTATCGGACGGCGTAGGTGTGGTGAGTACAGCGCCTATGGATTTGCCCGTCAGCCGCTTGGAAGTCAGTTTTGACGATGCGGGCGCGTTTGTAGGGATCCCCATGGAAATACGCTTTCGGGGACTTGATGATTACTATAGGGTGCAGGAGTTGACCCCTGAACTGTTCAGCATCACCTGTGACGAATCGACAGGCAATCGCATAGAGGGAAATATGTTTATTGCGGCAGCGCCGGGGCAAGCGGAAATTACCGTCTCTTACGGTGAAGTAACGCAAACCGTGACCGTTCCTGTCCACGAGGCTCCTGTACTCTTACAGGCAGAACCTGCGTTGTTCACGGTGGATAGCGGCGCGGCAATTGCACCTAAAATTTACGGTGTGAGCGGAGACGGTAAAAAAACACAAATTCCGCTTTCCTCTCTTTATGTGGAGGGTGACAGCGGCGCGCTTACGGCGGTAAACGGAACGATAGCCGTCAATGACAGCACCCCCAAGGCGTACCGCATTTCCTACGGGGATATTTATACCTATATCGGCATCAATACCGACCAAGGATTGTATAACATGACTTATGAAGACCCCTTGATGACTGCTCCCACGCAGGAGGGGGCAAAGGTTGCCGTATTCGGTCAAACCGCGCATGATACACTGTTCCAATCCCTTTCGGCGGATAAGGCGGCAAATATGTCCTACGGTCAAAATGCGCTGGAGGCATATATCGGCGCTTATGATGATTATATTTTGTCGCACCGTCCCGCAAACACCAACGTTTATAACGGTTTGGGTTATTGGGCGGAAAGTATGAATAACACACTGTTTATCCAGTTTAACAATGATAAGGGCGGCATCAAGGCGGGCGGAAACACGCAGTGGTCACAGCTTGGCGCACAGTTGGAAAATGTTTTGGAAAAAAATGTGTTCCTCTTTATGGATAAAAATCCGGAGGTCGCGTTCTCTGATTCGATTGAAAAAGAGGTCTTTTTCAAAATGATTCAGGATAAGCTGGTGGACAAGGGCAAGGACGTTTTCATTTTCTTTGACGATACGCAAAATTCGATTACGGCAAAAGACGGAATCCGTTATTTTGGTTTAAGCGGTGTAAAAAATTTGCAAGCGCGCAACATTCATACGATTAACGGTTTTTATTACCTGCAATTCAACATCACACAGGACGGCACGGTTACTTATGAGAAAATTAAACCATATGAGGGTGTAGTAACCCGATAAAAAGGAGAAAAACCATGAAAAAATTTTTTGCTTTCACAGGGATGATAGCGGCGCTTTGCATTTCTACTGCAACGGCATTTGCCGCGAACGGGGATATTACCGGCAATGTCTACCCCACGGACATTAAAGCGTATGTGAACGGAAATCTTGTGCCAAGCTGCAATATCGGCGGCAAAACAGCGATTGTTTTGGAGGATTTGGAACACTGGAGCACAGGAATCACCTATAACGATTCGCTCCGCACTTTGCTCGTTGACACGCTGTGGCTGAATCCCGACTACGCGCGGGAAGATATTCCCCTCGGCGGTGAAATAACCGCAAAGCACATTTACGAAAGCGATATTAAAACTTATTTGAACGGAACATTGTTTGGTTCCGCGTTTTCCTTAGACGGCAGAATGGCGGCGGCAATCGAGGACTTTGCAGCGGACAACGAATATTCCTCTTATTTCGCGAAATATGTGTGGAATCCGCAGGAACGGGCAATCTATCTTGACTTTTTGGCAAACGACAGAGAACCTAACCTTTTTGAACCGTATGGAACAGACTATACATTCAAAGATTCCAACGAAGTCACGATTACGCCCACTACAAGACCGTTTGCCTCCTCCTCCGTGAACGGAACGGAACATTTGGGAGCGCAGCTGCCGGACAGCGGTGCGATTCTCTATGGCGGCGAAAAGGTGGGCGATTACGCTGTCTATCAGTCTTTAGAATTTCTTGAGGACGAGAACGGAACCGTAACCCTTGAGACAAACAATATGCGCCATACGATTCTGCGCTGGGACGAGACAAAACTGCGCGAAATCGCCGACGGTATTGAGGTTGTTCCTCCGACGCGCGAGGAAATCGTCAACTATTTCACGACGCAATGGTACGGCGATGTGGCGGAACGTTTTGACACCAATGATTACACCTTCCTTTATATCACGCAAACCGGTTTGCCGCACGGCGGCGCAAACGCGCAGCTTATGCGCATTACCAATGACGGAAAATTTTATGATTACGCCCGTGAGTTTGAGTCTGTCAGCCTGTACAGCGGTCCATGGTTTGACAAGGTGGAAATTGATAAGGAAGCCGAAACGGTGCTGATACACTATGACAAGGATTATATCCTTGATTTAAAAACAGGAGAAATGCAAGAAAAATAGAGTTTTTATATTAAATGTTACTTTCTTTCCGTGAAGAAAGTAACCAAAGACACGCCAAAGGGAAACCCTTTGGAAACCCCGCCGCGGCGTCAGCACAAACTGCGCTTGTTTCGCTTTTGCCAAAAACACAAAAGCTGTACTTGCTCCGTTGTGCTTCCTCTTTCCCAAAACGCCCGCTGCGCTATCACGTTTCGGGAACCCTAAATCGTTTAAAATCCTTGCGGCGTAAGGCATGACCCTTGTAGGACAATAACAAACTTACTATAAGACATTCTAAATTTGCAGCGCTTTACAGCCGTCAAACGGCAATAAAGCATACCCATATCTGAAATGAATTAAAACTCTTTTCTGCTGTCCTAAAAGGAATAGGTTTTATACGGCGGGATTTTGAGCGGCTGTGCCGCTCCCGATTTGCCCGCCGTTAAGGGGGAGTGGGGGATTGCCCCCAACGTGCTTTTGGTTCGTTTTCCCACGAGGGAAAATGAACATCCCCCCCTCCTTGAGGGAAAAGAAATCAATGGTTTTAAAAAATAATAAGATTTAACAGACTTTTTTGACAATCAGAAGCCTTTGTTCTTCAATGAGAGAGCAAAGGCTTTTTACTTCGCAAGATTGCATATGTGCAATTTATTTTTAATTGCGTAATTGACGGTGTAAAGCGTTCCGCCCTTGGAATATTTTAAATAGGCAATACAGTACGCGCTGTTGTCCACCATATATCGGTTGCGCAGGTGCATACAGCCGGCAGTGTATTCCTGCGCGGTATAAATTACCTCGTCCGCCTGTTCCAGCAAGGCGGAGTATCTTTCTTTGTCCTTCTCGCTCCATTTGATGTCCTGACCCTCGCAGGGAATCGCAAGGCGCAATTTTAAATACGGCAGTTCTTGGCGCAACTGCAAGACGGTTTCCGCCGCCAGCATATCAAAGCCGATTGCGCCGCCCGCGATAAAATTAGTAACGCCCTTTGCGGCAAGTTCACGCAAAAGAAGTTCCAACCGCCTTTGCAACTCGGGCAGGTCTTCTTTGGCAATATTCCGATGTCCCGTAAAACAGCAGGTCAGCGCTTTCTGCATAGGTTCTTTCCTTTCTTGTCAAGTACAAATAATAGAGATAAATTTTCAATTTTCTGTGAAAGTTTTCCCGCTTTTTGTCTTTACAACATGGTGAATGTGTAATATAATCTAATCATCAAACAGCTTAATTCCGTTCAAACAGGGGGCAACATAAATGAAAGTAATTACTCAAATCGGCATTGTTTTGGCGATTTGTCTGGCAGGTGAATTGCTGGTACAGTGGATTCCGTTTCCTTTCCCTGCCAGTGTGATGGGCATGATTTTATTATTTTTACTGCTATTTTTCAAAATTCTCAAACCGGAGCATATCCGTCAAAAGACAGATTTTATGCTGAAAAATATGGCGTTTTTCTTTGTTCCGGCAGGGGTGGGACTGCTCGGTAATGTGGATTATTTAATCAGCAACGGCGTCGCGCTGTTCATTATTTGCGTTTTGTCTACAATATTGACCTTCTTTGCGTCTGCGTACACCGTGAAAGCAGTGATAGCCCTGCAAAATAAAGTACAGAACAGGAGAAAAGCCCAATGACAGTGTTTTACGAATTGACCAAATCCCCGTTTTTCGGAATTGCGCTCACCATTTTCGCTTACGAATTGGGCGTGTGGCTGAACAAAAAAAGCAATAAAATGCCTTTGGTTAACCCTTTGCTGATTGCGGTCGTGCTGATTATTTCCATTTTGGTTGTATTCCGTATCCCTTTGGAGAATTACAACGAGGGTGGCACAATCATCAATATGTTTCTTGCGCCCGCAACCGCGGCGCTGGCAGTGACAATTTACGCCCAGTGGGAAATGCTCAAACGCAACTGGCTGCCTATTTTAGCGGGTGCGCTTGTAGGCGCGGCAGTCTCCATGAGCAGTGTATTTGGTATGTGCAAATTGTTCGGACTGGACGAAGTATCCCTGTATTCCCTTTTGCCAAAATCGGTGACAACACCGATTGCGGTAGAACTTTCCGCGCAGACAGGCGGCGTAACGTCTATCACAGTCGCGGCGGTAGTCATTACCGGAATCACCGGCGCGGTGTTATGTCCGGTGTTGGTAAAATTACTTCGGCTGAACAGTCCGGTCGCGGCAGGGGTCGCAATCGGCACTTGCAGTCACGCGTTAGGCACTACCCGCGCGCTGGAACTCGGTGAAACCGAGGGCGCGATGAGCGGAATCGCCATCGGGGTGGCAGGTTTGCTGACAGTAGGACTTTCCCTTGTGTTACAGCTTATTTTGTAACTTATTTTTCTTCGATAATCGAGAGGATTTCCCGCGGCGTGCTGACAATATGTACGGCGTGGTTTTCTTCCAGTTCTTCTCTGTCCCGAAAACCCCATAGCACGCCCACGCTTGTCACTCCCGCGTTTTGCGCCGTCTGCATATCAACCGAAGTATCTCCGACATAGAGACATTCGTTTTTACTGATTCCCCAATCGTCGAGCATGGAGAGCAGAACAGACGGGTCAGGCTTGAGCGGAAAGCCGTCCCGTTTGCCGTAGCAAAGGTCAAAACAATCCTCGCCGAATAAGGATTCCGCTACCTTTTGCGCGGTGCTTTGCGGTTTATTGGAAAACACGCCGAGGCGAAAGCCTCTTTTTTTCAACTCTTTCAGCAATTCCGTAATTCCCGCATAAGGTTCGGTCAGATACAAAAAGTTGTTATCATAGGTTTTGTTGTAATACTCATGTACTTTTTGAAAAATTTCTTCGTCTCGGCAGTTATGCTCCGCCAGCATAGCCTTTACCAAATTTTTTGCGCCCGCCCCGACCAAATAGCGGTAACGGTCAGGCTCGATCGGAGCAAATCCGTACTTTTTCAGCGCGGCATTGCCAAAGTATGCGATAGACGGCAGCGAATTGACCAACGTTCCGTCCAAATCAAAAACACAGCATTTATACATCGTTTGTCTCTCTCCTCTTTAAAATCTTTTTTATCTTATCATAACGGATAAATTTTTTCAAGACATATCTTGCGGGTTTTTATATTCTATGATATGATAACGGAAGAGCAAGGTCCGCTAAACTAAATTTAATATCTGCGAGGAAAACATTATGAAACTGACCAATCCGTCCGAATTGAAACGGACGATAGAAAAACACGGCTTTACATTTTCCAAAAGTCTGGGGCAAAACTTTTTGATTGACGAGGGAGTTCTGCACCAAATCATCTCCGCCGCCGGTGTCACCAAAGAATCGGGGGCGCTGGAAATCGGACCGGGCGCCGGAACGCTCACCCGCGCCTTGGCGGAACATTCCGCAAAAACGGTAGCGGTAGAGATAGACAAAACGCTCCAACCCCTGCTGACGGATACCTTGGCGGAGTTTGACAACGCTCATGTCGTGTGGGGCGATATATTGAAAGTGGACATTGCCCGCCTGCTCAAAGAAGAATTTGGCACAATGCCCGTGTCTGTAGTGGCGAATTTGCCGTATTATATTACAACGCCGATTCTCATGAAATTTTTGGAGGAACGGCATAAGGTGCAATCCCTCACCGTTATGGTGCAAAAAGAAGTCGCTGACCGCATGGCGGCGGCGCCCGGCGGCAAGGAATACGGTGCGCTTTCGGTCGCGGTGCAATATTATACGGTTCCGCAAATCGTTTGCAAAGCGGAACCGCACTGCTTTCTTCCTCAGCCGAAGGTAGCGTCAACCGTGATTCATTTACAAGTGCGGGAAAAACCGCCTGTGGAACTCACCGACGAAAAACTGTTTTTCGCGACCGTCAAGGCGGCGTTCGGCAAACGGAGAAAAACGCTTCTCAACGCACTTTCCTCCGACGGTGCGCTGGGCTTGGATAAGCCGCAGCTTGCTGAAGTGTTACAAGCGGCGGATGTCGACCCGCAAATCCGCGGCGAACGGTTAAACATGGAAGAATTTGCAAGGATTGCGAACTGCGTTGACAGAAAAATATATAACTAATTAAAATACACCCTAAAAGTTGAGTACTTTTGGGGTGTATTTCATTCAAAGAGCGTTCTTTTCTATCCCTTAAGCAGCAGGTGCGCGGCGGCAACTGCAAGCAGCATTCCCGTCGTATCCGCCAGTAAAGCCGCCTTGAGCGTATGGCGGGATTTTTTTATACCGACACAGCCGAAATAGACAGCAATAGTATAAAATGTTGTTTCCGTCGAACCCATCATAATAGAAGCGATTTTGCCCGAAAGGGAGTCCGGTCCGCTGTTTTTGAATATATCAGTGATAATCGCGATGGAACCACTGCCCGAAACCGGACGCAGCAAAGCAAGCGGAAGCACGTCTGCCGGCATTCGGATAAAGTTAGTCACCGGCGCGAGCAAGCGGGCGAGCAGTTCCAACGCGCCGGAAGCGCGGAACATAGAAATACCCACCAACAGCCCTATCAATGGGGCAACAATTTGTACCATACTCTCCATACCGTCCTTGGCGCCCGCCACAAAGCAGTCATAAACTCCGACCCGCTTCACCAGACCGAACACGATAATTGCCGCAATCATCAAAGGGATTGCAACGATTGAAATAAAATTCATACGGCGATACCCCCTTTTTTAAATGCGTCTTTGCATTCTCTTTGCCGCGAGAACTCCCACAGTCAGCGCGCAAATGCTGACTATCCAAACGGGAACAATGATGATGCCTGGATTAACCGAGCCAAAGGTTTGCCTCAGCGCAATCAGGGTGGTGGGAATCAGCTGTAAAGACGCCGTGTTAATGACAACAAACATACACATTTCGTTCGATGCTGATGGGGAGGAGTGATTCAATTTGTCCAGTTCCTTCATTGCTTTCAAGCCCAGCGGAGTCGCGGCATTGCCCATGCCCAGCAGGTTGGCGACCATGTTCATGACAATTGCGTTCAGCGCGGGGGAATCCTTTTTCAGCTTAGGGAAAAGCAGTTTGGTCAGCGGTCGCATCACCTTTGCAAACACATCGACCAAACCGGATTTTTCGGCTATTTTCGCCAGCCCTGTCCACAGGCACATAATGCCCAGCAGGGAAATGCAAGTGGTCACAGCGTCCGCCGCCCCTGTCATGGCAGCGGCAGTTGTGGCCTCTAACTTGCCCGTAAAAACAGAGACAAGGAGCGAAATCAAAATCAGACCGCTCCAAATATAATTCATCATCGCTATAATCATTCCTTTCGCTGTACTTAAGACGCAAAATTTATTCAGACTATTCTTGTACATACTATGACAAGCAGTGGCAGGAATATGCAAAAAATACTTGACAAACAGGAAAAGAATGTGTTATCCTAATTGTAAACCATAAATGATAAAAATAGTTTACAATTAGGAGTGGAAAGAATGAAAACAAAAAATTTAGTGCTTTGTGGTGTGTGTGCCGCGATTATGGCGGTGTTGTCCCCGATTCCCTTTTCGATAGGGGCGATTCCGATTACACTGGGATTTTTTGCAGCGTTTATCTGTTCCGGTGTGCTGCCGCCAAAGCTGTCTGTAATGACGCAAATTGTATACTTACTGCTTGGCGCAATCGGATTGCCGGTATTTTCTAACTTCGGCGGAGGATTGCAAAAGCTGGTCGGACCTACCGGGGGCTTTTTGTTGGGTTATCCCATTATGGCGTTTGCTATCTCTTTTCTGCTGGACTGCTATGACAACCGTATTCGGCGGGGCGAAGTTTTGCGTATCGTATGGACGGTAATGACCTTGGTTGTCGGCACAGTGATTGGACATGCCTGCGGCGCTCTGTGGTACAGCGGGCGTATGCATGTGACAATAGCGCAAGCGTTGATGACTGCAACCGTTCCGTTCCTACCGGCAGAAGTTATTAAAATCGTTGCCGCTACGGTTTTGCTCCCAATTCTGCGCAAGCGTATCCGCCCGATGGCGAAATAGGCAGACTTAAAGCTGCCAATTTCCGCCGTTCCGCTTTACGCTGATACAGTAAATCATGAGAAAAACCGCAATATAAATTGCAATGCTGATGACTACAGCCATGAGAATCACCTCCGTTATTCTGTCTTTCTAAATACAGTATAACGGACAAGCTGTCCCATAAAACGGACAGCTTTTTTATGTTTCTTCAAGAAAACAATTTTGCTGAAATTACATACATTCTGTGTATAGACATATGGTAAGATAAGTGATAAACTGATAAAATAATATATTTATAGGTAAGGGGCGTATAAAATGAAGGAAATTGTTGAACAAGATATAGGAGAGGTTGCATTAAAAATCGACGATTTATTAGAGAAGTATGCTTGCAGTTCCAGCAGATTTGCAAGAGAAGTAAAGATGCAATATCGGCAAGCAAAAAAATATAAAGAAAATGCTATGCAGAAAGTTAATCTGGAGATTTTAGCACGTATATGTTATACGTTTCATTGCGAAATTTCAGATATTTTAGAATACATTCCGCCAAGATAGAAAAGGAAAGTATATCCGAAATTTAATTTTTTAATTTAATTTGTTCATTTTCTGCTTGCCCAGAAAACGAACCAAAAGAGGGCACAAGGAGGGGGAAAGAAAACCTTAGTTCCCCCCTCCTTGACCACCCCCTCTGCGCGGCTATGCCGCGGATTCCTCTATCGTATGAAAATACCCATATTTAAAATGCCTTATGATAAATTCAGTTATTGTCCTAAAAGGGTCAGTCTTTTTGTACGGCGGGATTTTGAGCGGCTGTGCCGCTCCCGATTTGCCCGCCGTGTGGGATTTCAAAGGGTGTCCCTTTGATGGTTCTTTTGGTTCGTTTTCTTGACATCAAGAAAATGAACGTGATATCAAAAGTATGGGGATTGTTTCAGACATGAAAGATTTACCGAACGAACACTTAAATAAGATAGCGGCTTTAGTTAGTGCAATGAAAAATAATGTAAAAGAATAAATTTTAATTTTAAATAGTTACTTTCTACTCGTGTAGAAAGTAACCAAAGACACGCCAAAGGAGAGCCTTTGGAAACCCGCACGGCGGGCAAAACGGGAGCGGCACAGCCGCTCAAAATCCCGCCGTGCAAAAAGACGGACCCTTTCAGGACAGAAAAAAATTTATCACAAGTCATTTCAAATATGTACCGCCTTACAGCCGTCAAACGGCAGTAGACAAAATCTTGATGGTAGACCAAACAGATTGAATAGCCGCTCGCCTTGGGAGAACCGCGCCGAAAGGCGCCAGAGGGGGTGGTCAAGGAGGGGGGGAACTAAGGTTTTCTTTCCCCCTCCTTGTGTCCCTCTTTTGGTTCGTTTTCTCGGACAAGCGAGAAAATGAACATATTAAATATAAAAATTTAAAAGAAAAAATTTCAGGTTTGTTCTTTTGGTTCATTTTCTGGACATCAAGAAAATGAACGAATTAAAATTATAAAGTTGTAAAGAAAATTTTCCGAAAATGTTCTTTTTATCCGCGTCAGCGGTAAGTATTCAATTCACATTCCAACTGACAATCAAACGGCTCAGCTTCCACGTGCTGCTGATGATATTTTTGCGCTTCGACGCATCCCATCGCTTTGTAAAAGGCTTGACTTTCCACAGCGGAATGAGCAGAAATATACAGCTTTTTGGCGCCCTTTTTTCTCGCCCAATCTTTTGCCGCAAGGAAAAGAGCCTTGCCGACTCCCTGTCCGCGCATATCCTCGGATACGTGTATGCTCGATAAATCAAGATATTGCTGTTCTTCGCCAAACAAACCGTTTTCTACCGAGACAAAGCCCTTCAAATTGCCGTCATAAAAAGCGGCGTATACAAAACCGCCGGTCGAAACGGTATGTTTTAAGCAGGAAATCAGCGTTTGATAGTCCTGCTCTGACCAATCATCAATAAACGGGTCGTCCTTGATGACCCATTTTCCGTTCTCTTTTCTCCAACATTTTACAACATTCTGATGCCGAATAAATTTTCCAAATAATTTCCGGCATATCTCGCCGGCTTGCAACTGTCTGTATTGAATCATGTAAATCGCCTTTTCCCTTTCCTTACAATCTGCGGTAATGCGGAATAATATCCTGATACGTTCCGTCTTTCATCAAAAAACCGTCGGGAATCGTGCCAAGCCGCACAAACCCTAACTTCTGATAAAGCCGCAAGGCGGCGCGGTTTGTTGCGACCACTGCGTTAAACTGCAATATTTGAAAGCCGAGCGCTTTGCCCGTTTGCATACAGTGCAGGACAAGCTGTTCTCCGATGTGATTCCCCCGTAAATCTGATTTCACAGCGTAACTGGCATTGCATATATGCCCGCAGCGCCCGACATTATTCGGATGCAGGATATAAAGTCCGACAATTTCGTTTGTTTCACTGTGTACCGCGACTCCTGTATAGGACTGCGATTCAAAAAAGGCAAGTCCCGTTGTTTCGTTCAGACATTCTGTTTGCGGAAAAGCAACGCCTTCCGTTACCACTTGATTCCAAACAGAAAGTGCGGCTTGCAAATCTGATTTTTGAAACTCTCTGATATGTATATTCATGTTCACTCTCCCGATTACCTTTAAAAAGGGCTGTCTCACTTTTCAGCAGGACAGCCCCATAGTTAACTTTTATCGCAGTTTTTCGGCGGTCAGTTTCTTTTGGCGCATGTGCTTTTTCAGCCGTTTGAATACTACTTCACCCAACAGAGTGTAAATGACTGAGCAAAGCGGAATGTTAATTAACAGACCGACCAACCCCATCGCGTTTGCTCCAACGGTGGCGGCAAACAGTACCCATACCGACGGCAATCCGACCGAACTGCCCACCACGCGCGGATAAATCAGGTTGCCCTCAATCTGTTGAAGAACGATGAAAAATACAACAAACCAAAACGCCTGTATCGGTGATACCATCAAAATGATAAACGCGCCCACCGCCACGCCGATAAACGCACCGAACATCGGTATAATAGATAACGCCCCCACCAGGACGGAAATCATCAAAGCGTATGGGAAGCGGAAAATGCTCATACCGATGAAGCACAGCGTTCCCAAAATAACCGCCTCCATGCACTGACCTGACAGAAAGTTTGCAAAAGTCCGATTGGACAGGCGGCAGATTTCTAAAATTTTGTCCGATATCCGCTCCGGTAAGTAGGCGTAAAACAGCCGCTTGATTTGCCGCGCCAACATCTCCTTTTGAATCAGAACATAGCAGGCGAATACAATGCCGAGTACTGCGTTGAAAATGCCGTTGAAAATGGTGGTTGCCGCGTTAAAGGTAGTGAGCAGCATATTGCCGCCGCCGTTTTGGAAAAAGCTCCATATAGTGGCGCTGATTTTATCCCAGTCAACTTTTATGTTTTGCAACCCCTGTACCCATTCCGTTAATCCGGGAATATCTTTGGAAACGGTTTTGCCCCATTCCTCCAAATTGTTCAGAAAATCCGGAATGGTAACGCTCAGCACCATAATTGTTTTTGCAAGTTCCGGAATAACCAAAAGCATGATAAACGCAATGATGGCAAGTATAAGTAAAATTGTGATAACCAGACTGGCTGGGCGCTTTACCTTTGCTATCCATTTTTTTTGTTTTTTATTGCGGAATATGGTGCGCTCAATAAAGTTCATCGGTACGTTGATGATGAAAGCCAGCGCCAGCCCGATTAAAATTGGAGAAAGAAAGCCCAAAACAAGCTGAAATGATACCACAACCGCTTCAAATCTTTGCACTAAACCGAACAAAACAACCGCAAAGGCGATAATGCCCAATATTTTTAAAACATTTTTTTTATTCAGTTCCATGGCGTTCCCTCTATTCCAGATAATCTTTTAATTTTTTACTCCGGCTGGGGTGGCGCAGCTTGCGCAGCGCCTTTGCCTCAATCTGACGGATACGCTCTCTTGTGACGTTGAACTCTCTGCCAACCTCTTCCAAAGTCCGCGCACGGCCGTCGTCCAAACCGAACCGCAGTCGAAGCACTTTTTCTTCCCGTGCGGTCAAGGTGTTGAGCACATCGACAAGCTGTTCTTTCAACAGGGTAAAGGTCGCCGCGTCTGATGGCGCGGGTGCGTCATCGTCCTGAATAAAGTCGCCGAGATGGCTGTCCTCTTCCTCACCGATCGGCGTTTCCAAAGAAACAGGCTCCTGCGCAATCTTCATAATCTCTCCGACCTTGTCAATCGGCATATTCAGTTCCTTTGCCACTTCTTCCGGACTGGGGTCGCGTCCCAACTGCTGTACCAACTGCCGCGTCACGCGAATCAGCTTGTTAATCGTCTCTACCATATGCACAGGGATACGGATGGTACGCGCCTGGTCTGCAATCGCGCGTGTAATCGCTTGGCGAATCCACCATGTTGCATAGGTGCTGAACTTGTAACCTTTAGTATAATCAAATTTTTCCACCGCTTTAATCAGTCCCAGATTGCCCTCTTGTATCAAATCGAGAAAGAGCATCCCGCGTCCGACATAGCGTTTTGCGATACTGACAACCAAACGCAGATTTGCCTCGGCAAGGCGGCGTTTCGCCTCCTGATCCCCTTCTGCCATGCGCTGTGCCAGCTTGAACTCCTCATCACTGGAAAGCAGGTCAACCTTCCCGATTTCTTTCAGGTACATACGCACCGGGTCATCAATGCTGACGCCCTCCGGCACGGAAAGGTCGTTCAGGTCATCCTCCGTAATGTCGAGGTCCTCCTCAATGCTTTCCAACTCCTCGTCCAAATCTCCGACAATTTCTATGCCCATTTTTTCTAAGCCTTCGTAAATCTTGTCGATTTGGGTAGGGGACAGTTCCAACTCGTCCAGCTTGTCCACAATGTCCTTGTAGGAAAGCATCCCTTTTTTCTTGCCCTGCTCAGTCAGCTCCATAATGAGCGCCTTTTTCCGTTCTACACTATTTTCCATTCGGATTTCCTCCCTGTTTCCTTTGTTTCATTTCGTCCAATATCTTTTGGAGTTCTTGCAATTCGCCTTTCTCTAACAAATCCTTTTCTGCCGACTTCAGCAATCCTTGTTTGATAATTCCCAAAGCGGTTTGCGCAGCCTGACGTTTGTCATCTACATATTTATCGTCCAGCAGCAACTCGGACACCTGCCCGACCTGACCGCCCTCAAACTGCTCTAAAATTTCGGACGGTTTGATTGGCTCACCCCGCTGATGCACCTCATATATAATATGCGCCAGTTTCTTATGTAAATCGGTGGAAAAATCGTCCGGCTGTATCTCGTTGCCAATCTGACGGTAAACGTCCCGTTCTGTCAGCAGATTGAGCAGCAACTTCTCCGCATTGTAAATTCCCATCTGCTCCAAATTTTTTCGTCCGCCCGTCCGTTCCTCAAAATTACGTTTTTCCGCGCGTTCTTCTTTTCGCGCCGTCAACTGCCTGCGCTTTCTTTCCCTGTCCCGCACCTCCGCCAAAATCGCGTCCGCCGAAACGTCCGCCTCCCGCGCAATCTTTTTGATATAGACTTCCTGCTCGACCGGATTTTTCATCTCTGCAAACACATCGGCAGCGGACTCTATAAAGGAAATTCTGTCCTCATCACTCTCAAGATTATATTGTTCCTTAATTCGACGGATTTTATACTCTATCAGCGCTTCCGCATTGTGGATCAGTACACGGAACATATCAGGTCCTTTTGCTTTGATAAATTCGTCCGGGTCTTTGCCGTCCGTCAAGGTCAGCACCTTTGTTTTCACCTCGGCTGCGGTGAGGATATCCCCCGCGCGCAGTGTCGCTTTCTGCCCTGCCTCGTCCGCGTCATAGCAAAGCACCGCTTTACCCGCATACCGTTTGACAATCCGCGCCTGCTGGGGCGTGAACGCCGTGCCGAGCGACGCCGCCGCGTTGGTAATACCGCTTTGGTGCAGCGCAATAACGTCCATATATCCCTCCATTAACAGCAAATAGCCGGAATGGTCGTTTTTCGCGAAATTCATGCCGTACAGGTTTTCGCTTTTTTGGAACACCAGTGTTTCCGGCGAATTCAAGTATTTCGGCACATCGTCCGCGCTGGTAAGAATTCTCCCGCCAAAGCCAATCACATTGCCGCGCAAATCAATGATAGGGAACATCAAACGGTCTCTGAACTTGTCATAATACGTTCCGTTGTCCCGCCGTATCGCAAGACCGGCTTCTTCCACCTCGGATTCCGTAAAACCCATGCCACCCAAATGCTCTAATAAACTCGTCCAACCGCTGTCGGAATAACCCAGTCCAAACTGTTTGACCGTGGCAGGGGTAATCTCACGTTTTTTCAAATATTCCTGCGCAGGCTTGCCCCGCTCAGACGCAAGCGTTTGGAAAAAATATTTTCCCGCGGCGGAGTTCAATTGATATATTCTTTGTTTCTTATCCTGCAAACGCGCCTGCTTTGCCCGTTCTCCCGGACTGCGCGTATCCGGCATCTGCAAATGAGCGCGGTCAGCCAAAAGCTTCAGCGCGTCCATGAAATCCAAGTTTTCACGCTGCTGTATAAAATGTATTACATTGCCGCCTGCGCCGCAGCCGAAGCAGTGGAACAATTGCTTGTCGGGCGAGACGGAAAAGGAGGGTGTCTTGCGGTCGTTATGCAGTGGGCAAAGTGCCTGATATCGGTTGCCTACCCGCTTGAGTTGTGTGTAAGCGGAAATCACTTCCACAATATCGTTGCGTTCAATTACCTCGTCAATGAAATTTTGAAAATCCGGTGATGACGCCATGCCGTCTCCCCCTTTCTGTGCGCGTTCTGTAAACTGTATTTAGTATATTCGACAGAAAAAGAAAAAATCCTTTTTTTCAACACAGACAAAACTTGACAACAGAAAAGAGCAGAGAGCGGGTATTACCGCTCTCTGCTCACAGGCTGTCGAAAAACTCGTCCTACCGCGATCCGCGTTTACGCAGGGAGCGAACAGCATCCCAAAGTACCATGCCAAGCCAAATCAGACCCGCGTAGCCGAAAAAGGAGTATAGATGTGCAATCAAATTGGAAAATCCGAACCGTGCGAACGGAATAGCACCCAAACACAGCACGGCGGCAAACAGCAGGCGTTCCTTACTGTTTTTTATCGGACATTGTGAAAGCAGACCAAAACCGTGTGATACGGCAGTAGTGCAAATTGCCATAAGCAGTACGGCGGAATATACCCATTTAAAGCATTCGCCGTTCATGACAGCCAAGCTGTATAACGGAATTTCCGAACCAATCAGCAATTCATAATGTGCGGAAAGCGCCAGCCAGACAATATAAATCAGCAGTCCTAAAATTCCGCCGCCCAGCACCGCGCCGACGCGGATACTTTTGGGCGAAAGCATGCGGCAGAGCGGAACCAAAACCGCGCCGGCGGTGATAGTGTTATAGCTGACGTAGCATAATGCGGAGACTGCCGAATTGTTTTTAAGCTGATGGAGCGGCGCGAAAGCAGGGGTGCTGACTACAAGGGAAAGCCCGCAGATAACAAAGACGCCCGCAATCATCAGCGGTACAAGAACGGAACTTAATGTTACAACACCTTTTACGTCAAAAGCGAATACAATAAAACACAGCGTCGCCATCAGCACAATGCCGATTACTTCGCTTGTGCCAAAGGCGTAATGCAGCAATGCTCCGCTGCCCGACAGCATGACGAAAAAACCGCAGAACATATACAGGCGAAAAAACCATCGCACCGGCAGTGCAAAACGTCCCGCTACTGCGCGTATATAATCGTCAAAGGTGTTCAATCCGTCACGATAGGTTTTGTTCAATATCAAGTAGGCGATAAAGATAAAACACAGTCCTGCCATGACAACTCCGCCTGCATTGGTGCGTGAGAACATGGTAAAATATTGAAAAATTTCCTGACCGGACGCAAACCCCGCGCCGATTACTAAGCCGATATAGACAAATGCAACCTTGCACCCGTTTTTCATTCCTTGTCCCTCCTTATCTTATCTACCATATATATGCGGAGGGAGGAGGGTTCATTCTTTTACCTGCGCAGTCTTTTTCATAGAATAAGGTGTTTTTCCGGTTATCTTTTTAAACATTCGTGCGAAATAGTTTGCGTCTGTAAATCCGCTGTATAAAGCAGTTTCCGTCACAGACATATCAGTGGAGGACAACAGGGCGGCGGCTTTTTTTATTCTCAAATGATTGATATATTCCTTTGCCGTCATTCCGGTTACGGATTTAAAAACATTGCAAAAATGCCCTTCGCTGAGGTGCGCAATCTCTGCAAGTTCGGGCGTTGTAATTATTTCGGTAAAGTGTTCGTTGATATACTGTACGGCATTATTAATATTGTCCAGCTTTTGCGCCCGCTGAAGATAACCGGTTTCCGAAAGGGTTTCCTTTATATAATTCTGCATAAGATGTGCCAGCAGAAGATAGGTATAACCCTTGATTTCCTGTCGGTATCCGGTTTTTTGTTCGCGCAGACTGCAATAGATGTCGGTAAACAATGCGGTGATTTTGCTGTCACTGACCAACCGGTCAAAAATGACGTGCGTATCCTCAAAAAAAGACGGGGGTAAAATCATACAGCCGTAGCTGCAAATGCCGTCTACGCCTTGATGCAGTTCGTTGCCGTTAATAATGATACAGTCGTTTTCCTTTAGAGCTAATACTTTATCGCCGCAGCGGATTTCCGAATTCCCTTTGAATATAAAGTGAATTTCGGTATGCTCATGCCAGTGGAGCGGAAATGTGTACGGTTCCTCTGTGTAGTCAAGCAGACGGATAGGAAAGCTGCTTTCAGGGATTTTTTCATAAAGTGTTAAATCGTTCATGGAATATTTCACCGCTATTCATCTCAAATTTGTGCTATAATTTCGCAAAAACATTATAGCATTTTCTGCATGAAAAGTCTATAATGAAATCAACAAAATATCAAGGAGGTTTGAGATTATGAAACTTGGCGTTATTATTGCTTTGACGGAAAATGTTGACAGAGATTTTGAGCGGCTGACGGAAATAGGCTTAAAAACCTGTCAGCTCAACTGCTGGAATCCGGAGATGCTGACAGAGGAAAACGCGGGTAAAGTGAACCGCGCGGCAGAAGCGCACGGAATAGAAATTACGGCTTTTTGGTGCGGATGGAGCGGACCGACCGTATGGGATTTTCGTTCCGGTCCGAATACGCTTGGGCTTGTTCCTGCAGAATATCGTTTTGTCAGAATGAAAGAATTGGTAAAGGGGTGCGACTTTGCGAAGAAAATCAATGTGACAGATGTTGTCACTCACGTGGGATTTATCCCGGAGAATCCCTCTTCGATGGAGTATCACGGAACGGTAGAGGCGGTTCGCTATATCGCGCAGCACGCAAAGGAGAACGGGCAGTATTTTCTGTTTGAAACCGGGCAGGAAACACCCGTTACACTCAAACGCATAATTGAGGATGTGGGAACGGGGAATTTGGGTATTAATCTTGATCCCGCAAATTTGCTGATGTACGGCAAGGCGAATCCTGTTGACGCACTGGAGGTTTTTGGCGAGTATGTGCGCGGCGTTCACGGCAAGGACGGTAAGTATCCGACGGACGGGTATCATCTTGGCGCAGAACTGCGCATCGGCGACGGGAAAGTGAATTATCCCGCGTTTATCGCTAAACTGAAGGAGTGCGGTTATGACGGCGCAATCACGATTGAGCGTGAAATTACAGGAGATAAACAAATTGAGGACATCAAATACGCAAAGGAATTTTTAGAAAAGTTAATTTAATCATTCGGAAAGGACGGATCCCTTATGAAAGTGGTAATTTGCGGTGTAGGCGGAATGGGCAGCGTGCATTTTAATGTGTATAAGAACAGGAAAGACGTTGACTTTGCGGCTGCCTGCGATGTAAGAATGGATATGCTCAAGGAAAAGGCGGCAGGTATGAATATCAGACTGTATTCCGATTTTGAGGAGATGCTCAAATGTGAAAAGCCGGACGTAGTGGATATTTGCACGCCGACCTGTTTGCATATGCAGCAGAGCATACTCGCGCTGGAAAGCGGGGCGAATGTGATATGCGAAAAGCCGATGGCGCTGAACGCTGAGGAGTGTGAGAAGGTGCTTGCGGCGGCAAAAAAGAGTGGCAAAATATTCATGGCGGCGCACGTTGTGCGATTTATGAACGCGTACATTTATCTGAGAAACATGATAGAAAGTGGAAAATACGGCAAACTCCTGCGGCTGGATATGAAACGTTTCAGCAGTATTCCGCGCTGGAGCTGGGAAAACTGGATGCTGGATAAGAGCAAGAGCGGTCACGTGGTTTTAGATATGATGATTCACGATTTGGATTTTGTGCAGAGCGTGTTTGGGCTGCCCCAAGACATTCAGGGCGTGTATTACGATTTAAAGGATATGACCAATTATGCCTCTTTTGACTATATCTATGACGGCTTTACCGTGTCGGCGGAGACGGGCTGGTACAATCCTGATGTTCCGTTTGCCGCGGGATATTTTGCGCTGTTTGAAAACGGTTTCCTTGACTTTAAGGATAATATGCTGTCCGATTGCGGAAATACAGTTGATTTTACTAATGAGGAAAAGGTGGGAGAAACCGGCATCAACATTTCAAATGTGGACGGTTACGACGGAGAAATTGCGTATTTCCTCGATTGCGTGAAGAATGGTATCACCCCGTCGGTTGTTACTCCGGAGAGCTCCGCGCTCAGTGTAAAACTGGCAAATGATACCGTTGATAAGTTGAAAAAAATTCAATCGTGAGATTAAGGTGAAATCGCTTGACAATTGCTGTATATTGCGCTACAATGATTAAATTGATAATATGCGGACGGAAAGGCGATGGCGATTATGAATAAAATAACGGCAAAAAGTCAAATCGTGATGATGTATTTTTTCGCGGCAGTGGTTTATTTTATGAGTTACACGACACGCGTGAATTATAATACCGTTTTGGTTGAAATATCGTCTGCCGAAAGTATTTCGCGCAGTCTGCTTGCGTTGCCGCTGACAGCGAGTTTTATTACATATGGGTTCGGTCAGATTATCAGTGGTTGGATGGGAGATAAGTTTGACGCGTTCAAACTGATTTTATTCGGCTTGCTTTTGTCCGCTTTGATGAATATTCTGCTCCCGCTTTTCCCGCGTCCGTATATGATGACGGCGTTCTGGGCGGTTAACGGATTCGCACAGGCGCTGATTTATCCGCCGCTGATGAAAATAACCGCGCATTACCTTACTGAGAAAAATTACGCAAAGGCATGCTTATTTATTACGATTGGCAGTCATGCCGCAACTTTGCTGATGTATTTGGCTGCGCCGGCGATTATTTCTGTGGCGGGATGGAAGTTTGTATTTGGATTTTCCTTTTTGTGCGCTATCGTTTTTGCCGTTGTGTGGCAGTTTTACGCAAGGCATATCAAGAAGAATTACGGCGCGCCGTCAGAGCGGACGGTGCAAACGAAAGAGGCGGAGGGGGAACCGGAAAAGCCGAATATTTCGCTTGCGGCATTGCTGATATCATCAGGTTTGATTTTGATTATGATTGCGGTGGTGATGCAGGGCTTTTTGCGTGATGGAATCGCAACATGGATGCCCGCGTATTTATCGGACGTATTTTCGCTCAGCAATGAGATTTCCATTTTAACTACGGTCATATTGCCGATATTCAGCATATTTTCGTCCTATGTCATACTTACGATTCGGACGCATTTGTGCCGAAATGAACTAAAACTTGCGGGCATCACGTTTTTGGTTGCCGTTGCCGCAATCACGCTGTTGCTTGTGTTCCGTACAAACATGGCGCTGTCAGTGCTGTTTTTGGCGCTCACCTCGGCGTGTGCCCATTCGGTTAACTTCCTTTTGATTTGTCTTGTACCCGCAAAGTTTGAAAAGTATGGAAGATTTTCGTTTGTGACAGGATTGGTTAATTCCTGCACCTATGTGGGTGCGGCAATTTCAACTTACGGTTTTGCTGCCGTATCGGAAAATTACGGCTGGAATTTAACGCTGATTTTGTGGGGCGTCATTGCATTGATAGGCTTTTTCTGCTGTTTCATCGCTCTGCGCAAGTGGAATAAGTTTTAGGAAGTTTTCTTTATGAAAGAGAAACATAAAAAGTACTGCCGCAAAGAGTAAAACTCTTTGCGGCAGTACTTTTTGTTTAATCCAACTCAAACATTCCTGTATACAACTGATAATACTTGCCCTTTTGCGCAATCAGTTCATCATGGTTGCCGCGCTCAATGATTTGACCGTGTTCCATAACCATGATTGCGTCCGAATTTTGAATAGTGGACAGGCGGTGTGCGATGACAAATACCGTTCTGCCTTTCATTAGGCCGTCCATACCGCGCTGAACCAACGTTTCGGTACGGGTATCAATGGAACTGGTCGCCTCGTCCAGTACCAGTACCGGCGGGTCTGCGACTGCCGCCCGTGCGATAGCAAGCAGCTGACACTGACCTTGACTGAGATTGCCGCCGTCACCGCTCAATACAGTTTGATAACCGTGCGGCAAATGCTTGATAAAGCTGTCCGCGTTGGCAAGTTTTGCCGCCGCGATAACTTCCTCGTCCGTAGCGTCCAGTCTGCCGTAACGAATGTTGTCCATAATCGTTCCGGTAAACAGGTGGGTGTCCTGTAATACGATAGCGAGCGAACGCCGCAAATCTTCCTTTTTGATTTTGGTAATGTTGATGCCGTCATAGCGGATTTTTCCGTCCGGCACATCATAAAAACGGTTAATCAGATTGGTAATCGTTGTCTTACCTGCGCCGGTGGAGCCGACCAGTGCAATCTTCTGCCCCGGCTTAGCGTAGAGTGAAATACCGTTGAGGACAACCTTGTTTTCTTCGTAGCCGAATACAACGTCGTCAAATTCCACATTGCCCTCTAATTTGGTATAGGTCAGGGTTCCGTCATGGTGCGGGTGTTTCCACGCCCAAATGCCTGTGCGATGCGGCGCTTCGGTGATATTGCCGTTTGCGTCAATATTGGCGTTGACCAGAGTGACATAACCGCTGTCCTGCTCCGGTTGTTCATCAATTAAATTGAAGATGCGCTCCGCGCCTGCCAACGCGTTCAAAATCAGATTGAACATCTGGGAAATCTGCGTAATCGGCTGTGAGAACGAGCGGGTATATTGCAGGAAAGAGGCAACTGTTCCGAGTTCAATGATGCCGCCCACTGCCATAAAACTGCCAGTAATCGCTGTGATTGCGTAATTGGCATAGGAAAGGTTGCCCATAATCGGCATAAGAATGCTTGCAAAGGTTTGCGCGCCCGTTGCTGCTTGGCAGAGATTGTCATTCAACTCCGAAAAATCGGTTTTGACTTTATCCTCGTGACAGAATACTTTGATGACTTTCTGCCCCTCAATCATTTCCTCAATATAACCGTTGACCGCGCCGATTGCCGCCTGCTGTTTTTTGAAGTACATACCGCTCTTTTTTCCTACTTTGGAAATGACGAACAGCATAACAAAAAGCATCAAAATGATAAGTCCTGTCAAAATCGGGCTGAGTATCAGCATCATGACAAACACGCCCGTAACGGTAATGGCGGAGGTAATGAACTGCGAAAAGCCGTTGGAAAGCAGGTCGCGCAGTGTATCGGTATCGTTGGTATAACGGCTCATCAAATCCCCGTGCGTGTGCGTGTCAAAGTAGCGTATCGGGAGTTTTTGCATTTTTTCAAACAAATCCGTGCGGATTTTATACAGCGTTCCGGTTGAAATATTAAGCATCAGCCGATTGTAAAGGTAGGAGGAAAATGCCCCCACCACATATACTGCCGCCATAACCGCAATCATACCCAAGAATCCGGACAAATCAGGATTTTGCTGACCGATAAACGGTATAATATAATTATCAATCAGCGGTTTCAGGAAATAGGTTCCCGCAATCCCCGCGCCGGAACTGAACAGCATACAGATTACTACAATGCTGAATTGCAGGCGGTATCCTTTCATGTAAGAGAAAATACGGAGCAGAGTCTTGCCCGCGTTCTGCGGACGCGCCATGCCTTTATTTTTTACCGGTGGCATTATTCCTCGCCCCCTTTCTGTTGAGATTCATATACTTCGCGGTAAATATCGTTACCCGCGAGCAATTCTTCATGTGTGCCGACGGCGTCGATTTTGCCGTCGTCCATGACAATAATTTTATCTGCGTCCGAAACGGAGGAAACACGCTGCGCGATAATAATAGTTGTTGTGTCCGCCAGTTTCTCGCGGAACGCCTTGCGTATCTTGCTGTCCGTCGCGGTGTCAACTGCGCTGGTGCTGTCGTCCAAAATGATGATCTTCGGTTTTTTCAGTAAAGCGCGGGCGATACACAGACGCTGTTTCTGACCGCCCGAAACATTAACGCCGCCTTGACCCAAATCGGTTTCGTAACCGTCAGGGAAGGAGGAAATAAAACCGTGCGCGTCTGCCGCCTCGCACGCTTCGAGGATTTCCTCATCAGACGCGTTCTCGTTGCCCCATTTTAGATTATCTTTAATACTGCCGGAAAATAATACATTCTTTTGCAGTACCATAGCGACGTTATTACGCAGGGTGTCCAGTTTGTAATCCCGCACGTCATGTCCGCCGACAATCACGGTTCCCTCTGTGGTATCATACAGACGCGGAATCAGCTGTACTAAGGTAGACTTTGCCGAGCCTGTACCGCCGATAATGCCGACCGTTTCACCGGAGGCAATCTTTAGATTGATGTTGCGGAGCGTAGGTTCTTCCGCTGTTTGATAGTAGCTGAAAGTTACATTGTCAAATTGAATGGAGCCGTCCTGAAGCGGAATATCTTCCCCCTCATGGTCGGTGATGTCTGACTGCTCGTCAAAAACTTCAGTAATACGCGCGATTGACGCTCTCGACATAACAATCATCATAAAGACCATTGCTATCATCATCAGTGACATCAAAATCTGACTGATATAGCTGATAAAGCTCATCAACTCACCGGTCTGCATATTGCCGGCAATAATCAAATTACCGCCCAGCCAGGACACCGCAATCATACAGCCGTACATCAATAATTGCATGATAGGCATATTAAAGATGACAATGCGTTCCGCGCGTACCTGCGCCCGCCGCACCTCGTCCGCCGAAAACTGAAACTTTTCGTTTTCGTAATCGCCGCGGACAAATGCTTTCACCACGCGAATGCCAATCAGGTTTTCCTGAATTTTCGCGTTTAGTTTATCATATTTTTTCAGCATGATTTGAAAGCGCGGATACGCCAGTGATAAGATAATGCCGATAGACGCCGCGAGAATCGGAATGGCAATAATAAAGATTATGGAAAGTTCTTTATTTATCATGATTGCCATACAAATCGCGCTAATGAGCATAAACGGCGCGCGCGCCGCGATACGAATGGTCATCGTAAATGCGTTTTGTGTGTTAGTGACGTCGGTGGTCAAGCGTGTGACCAGTGACGAGGTGCTGAATTTGTCAATGTTGGAAAAGGAAAAATCCTGAATTTTATGGAACAGTTTTCCACGGATTCCCTTTGCCAAGCCTGCTCCCGCAACAGAAGAACAGCGTCCGGCCAGTACTCCGGCAGCAAGGGACAGGATTGCCATGACAATCATCAGGATTCCCGTTTTTACAATGTAGGACATATCGCCGTTTTGACCTAACGGAATGCCTATGTCAATCATTTTGGACATCAGCATCGGGATAAAAACTTCTAACAGGACTTCCGCAATCATAAAGAGCGGCGTCAGCAGGACGTATTTTTTATAAGGTCCCAGACAGGATAATATTTTTTTCACGTTATTCTTCACCTTCCGTTCTATGTTCGTGACAATGGTTGTGTTTATGTTCGTGAGAATGCTTTTGATGATTTTTTATTTTTTCAATTTCAATCTGCCGTTCCAGAGATGCCAGGGTCAAAATATCAATATCCTCACTGTTTCCGCCGGTAATATTGGAAAGCATCTTATCCAAAAATTTCATGAACTGTTCCAGTTCTTCGTCTGTAAAGCCGGAAAACATTTTTGCGTCCACCTCATCAAATATCTTTCGGCATTCTGTGGATAGTTTGCGACCCTTTTCGGTAATGGTCAGTTGATTTCTGCGCAGATTATTTTCGTCTACATGCTTTTCCAGCAATCCCTCTTTTTCCATTCGCTTGGTGGAAAGCGCGATGGACGCGGGAGAGACAAACATTTTTTCCGCCAGTTCCGCCTGCGTACAGCCGTTGTTTGCCCGCACATGTTCCAGGACAGGCAGCTGACCGAGATAAAGTCCGATGTCCGCGGTTGCCTTTTGTAATATGATTCGCCGTAAAATATGCAGTTTTTCCATTTTGCCGATGGTTTCAAAATAGGCAGCACTCATATGCATCACCTCCTAAAACGAATCATTGCGTCATAATAATTAAATATTTAATTATTAAACGTTTAACATTATATATGATACATCAATTCCCTTTTCTTGTCAACAACAAAACTGTACAAAAAGATTGTAAAATGCAATTTTGTTTCCGAATAAGTTGCACGAAAGACTTGCGTTTTTGGATGTAATTTTATATAATAAACACTAAAGTAACGAAGAAAAGAAAAAATGCTTTTCCGAAATGTGTTTATTATACGCTCCGCGAGGAATGATGCGTGTGCAAGGTTTTGCTCGCATAAATGCTCGCAAATGCACATACGCATTATATCATTATACGCCGACCCGCTTTGCGTGCGGCTATGATATAATAAACACTAAAGTAAAGAAGAAAAGCAAAAACGCTTTTCACATTATGTGTTTATTGAATCGGTGTGAAGCAAGCCGATTCGCGGCTTGCACTTATGATATAATAAGAATAATTTGAAAAAGGACGTGAGTAGTATGAAAGTTTTATCCATCGGCAACAGTTTCTCTCAGGACGCGCAGAGGTATCTGCACCAAATCGCCAAAGCGGACGGCGAACAGTTGAAATGTGTCAATCTGTATATAGGCGGTTGTCCTTTGCGCCTGCATTATTTGAATAGTTTGGACGATAAAAAGGCGTATGCTTTTGAATTTAACGGGGAGACAACAGGGATTTTCGTTTCTATCCGCGAGGCGCTGGAGAGTGACGAGTGGGACGTGGTTACCTTGCAGCAGGTCAGCAGCCAAAGTCCGTATTTTGATACTTATTTGCCGTACCTGACCGAAGTTGCGGCTTATGTAAAGAAATATTCCCCCAAGTCTAAAATTTATATGCATCAGACATGGGCGTATGAGCAGGGCAGCGACCGTCTGTGCAAGGAACTCGGCTATCAGGAGCAGGAGGCTATGTTTGCAGACATTAAAGATGCTTACAGCAAGGCGGCAGAACTGATTCAGGCGGACGGAATCATACCGGGCGGACAGGCAATGCAGAACGCGCTGAAACTTGGCATGGAAAAGGTACATCGGGACACGTTTCACGCAAGCTATGGTTTCGGGCGGTATTTGCTCGGCTTGACATGGTATCGCGCCTTGACGGGGAATGAAGTTGCGAAAAATACCTTTTGCGCTTTTGATGAGGCGGTCAGCGAAGCGGAAATTGAAATTGCGAAGAAAGCGGCAACAGAAGCGGCGCAGTGCTGTGGAAAGTGAACGGATAAAAGAGTATATAAAATATTGACAAAATAAAAGTTTTGACGTATAATAAAAGCAGTCGGACGTAAGCAAATGTCCCGGTGGAACATTTGTAGGACGATATTATGAGTTGCGGGAGCAATGAGTTATTATGAAATCCTGTTAAGGATTTTTCAATAAATAAAAGGTGAACTGTTTTGAACAGTTAGCCGAAAATAAACTTTTTAAAAGCTAATCGTTTATCTTGGTCAGAGGGCGATTAGCTTACTTTTTGTGTAAAAAACAATGTGAAGATAATGGTAAGTACTAAAATACGTATTAAGTTTCTCCACATAGTCCCACCTCCTTTCGGAGAGTGGCTAACCGTCCTATACTTGCACCTTTTTTCTGCTGTGTTTATTATACAAATAACAACGGCTTTTGTCAATGTTTCATATACGGAAAAGAACATTTTTAGAAAATTTTCTTTACAATATTTTAAATTTACTTTCTTCATTTTCTGCTCGCACAGAAAACGAAACAAAAGAACATTTTGATAAAATTTTCTTTTTAAGTTTTTAATACTAATTGTTCATTTTTTCGCTCACCCGAAAAAACGAACCAAAAAAGGGGAGCTTGGGGACACCCCAAGACCCCGTGCGCCGTATGGCGCTAAGTACGCCTGCGGCTCCCTTGCGGCGCAAGCGCCGCGAGTCCTCTAAGGCATGGTAACTATTCCGTTTAGATGCTCTTACATCAAAATAATTTTCACCATACGATAGAGGAATCCGCGGCACAGCCGCGCAGAGGGGGTGGTCAAGGAGGGGGGAACTAAGGTTTTCTTTCCCCCTCCTTGTGCCCTCTTTTGGTTCGTTTTCTGGGCAAGCAGAAAATGAACGAATAAATATAAAAAGTTTAAAGAAAACCTTTATCATTCATCATTAAAAATAAACAGTTCATTAGGTGTACATTCCAATAAATGGCACATTGCGTCAATATTTTCATATCGGATTGATTGTGTTTGATTATTTATCATCTTGTTAAAGTTCTGATAACTCATGCCAAGTTGTTTATAAAGCCAATACCTTGTTTTTTCCTTTTTCGTAAGCAAATCAAGCACATTTAGCTTAAACATGTTTTCACCTCGTATCTCATGTATTAGTAATATGTTAATACATGAGATAAAAATACATATAGACTATTGCATTATATAATGTGATGGTCTATAATGGGGTTATGGAGGTATAAAAATGAAAAAATTATTCACATTAGTTTTATTATTTACTATGCTGTTCATATTTTCCGCGTGCGGAAAGAATGAGCCAGACAAAAGTGATGTAACAAGCAAATCCGATATACCGACGTTTTTTGAAGATGATATGGACGACCCTGATTATCCCTATGTCTGCAATTACAACACGAACCTTTACCACCTAACGTCATGCCCTGATGTCTTGGCGCAAGAGAACAAAATATTTACTTATTACAAATCCGAAGAAAATGTAAAACAGAAAGGCTATATCCCTTGCACAAAATGCTTGTCAAAATAACACAAACGCGATATATTTTTAAAAGAAAGGTTTGGATAAGATGAAGCAAAAAAACATATCCGGCGAATGCATACGAGAGGAACGAAAAAGGCAGGGACTTACCCAGCAAAAACTTGCGGACATGATGCAGGCGAACGGTATCAGAATCGGTCGCGATACGATTAGCAAAATCGAAAATGGAGAACGGATTGTATATGATTTTGAACTTAAGATTTTCGCAAAGGTGTTACATACAGACACACGAAAACTGCTGGGAGACGTGTAATTCAGATTTAAGAAAAAATTCATAAAAAACGCCCGTCACTTTTGCGTAAGTGACGGGCGGCGCCGTTTTATTTACTTTTCCGCTTGGCCGCGGTTAGGGTGTTGCGCATGAGCATAGTGATGGTCATAGGCCCTACCCCGCCCGGGACGGGTGTAATCGCGCCTGCGACTTTCTCTACCGCTTCAAAGTCAACGTCGCCGGTCAGCTTGCCGTTTTCCAAACGGTTGATGCCGACGTCAATCACTACTGCGCCCTCTTTGACCATGTCGGCGGTCACAAAGTGCGCGATTCCGACTGAGGCAACCAAAATGTCTGCGCGGCGTGTCACCTCCGCCAAATCCTTGGTGCGCGAGTGACAAACCGTGACGGTTCCGTTTTGATGCAGGAGCAGCATGGACATGGGCTTACCTACAATGTTGCTGCGTCCGATGACCACGCATTCCCTGCCCTCAATTTCCACGCCGCTTTCCTTAATCAATTCCATGATTCCGGCAGGGGTGCAGGGAACAAAATCGTAGTCGCCAATCATGATTTTTCCCACATTGACGGGGTGGAACGCGTCCACATCTTTTGCGGGGTCAATGCGGTTGATAACCGCTTTCTCGTCCAAATGCTTCGGCAGAGGGAGCTGCACCAAAATGCCGTGGATTTCTTCTTTCTGGTTCAGGGTGTCCACCAGCGCAAGCAATTCCTCCTGTGTGGTATCTGCCGCAAGCGCGTATTTTTCGGAATACATGCCAAGTTCCGCGCACGCCTTTTCTTTATTGGCGACATAAACCTGTGAGGCGGGGTCCTCACCCACGATGACGACCGCGAGACCCGGAGTTGTTCCGCTTGCCTTGAGCGCCGCCACCTCTTGTTTCAGTTCTTCTCTCACTCTTGCGGAAACTTCCTTTCCGCTCAGTATTTTTGCCATTGCTCTTTTCTCCTTTCGACGGTTTTATCAGGCATTTTGGACCGTAACCGATTAAGTCGGTACGTCCCGCTTTTTGCAATGCCTCTTTTACCAATTGATAATTTTCAGGTTTGCGATATTGCAGCAGGGCGCGCTGCATCTGTTTTTCGTGATAGGATTTGGGAACGTAGACGCTCTCCATCGTTCGCGGGTCTATTCCCGTGTAATACATACAGGTAGACAAACTGCCCGGCGTCGGGTAAAAATCCTGCACCTGTTCGGGACTGTGTCCGATGTCCCGCAAATATTCCGCCAAGGCAATCGCCTCTTTCAAGCCGCTCCCTGGGTGGGAGGACATGAGGTAGGGGACAAGGAACTGCTTCTTTTGTAACTGCTCGTTGATTTTTTGATACTTTCGGGTGAATCTGTCGTAAACATCACGTCCCGGTTTGCCCATATATTTCAGTACGCGGTCGGAGATATGCTCCGGCGCGACCTTTAACTGTCCGCTGATGTGATGTTGACACAGTTCGCGGAAAAAGGTATCGTCTTTGTCGTAAATCAAGTAGTCATAGCGTATGCCCGAACGGACAAAAACCTTTTTGACGCCCTCCAGTTTTCTCAGCTTTCGGAGTAAGTTCAGATAATCCGTGTGGTCAACCTCCAGATTGGGGCAGGGCTTTGGGAAAAGGCACTGTCTTTCCTTGCAGACGCCGTGCTGTAATTGCGTTTTGCAGGAGGGAGCGCGGAAGTTGGCGGTAGGACCGCCCACATCATGGATGTATCCTTTAAAATTCTTGTCTTTGGTGAGCAGTTTTGCCTCGGCAATCAGAGATTTGTGACTGCGCGCGGTAACGGTTCTGCCCTGGTGAAAGGTAAGCGCGCAGAAACTGCACGCCCCGTAACAGCCGCGGCAGGAGGTCAGACTGAACGCGACCTCACTGATGGCAGGAATTCCGCCGTCCTTCTCATACATGGGGTGATATGTCCGCATATAGGGCAGAGCGTAAACACTGTCTAATTCCTCCGTAGTGAGCGGAGGGGCAGGCGGCGTTTGTACCGTGTATTTGTCGTGGTCAAGCTGAATCACCGGCTTGCCGCGTACCGCGTCCTGTTCCTGATATTGCAGGCGGGTTGCCTGCGCGTACTTCCGCTTGTCACTGCTGACTTCTTCAAAGGAGGGGACGGTCACGCCGTCTTTCGGCAGCGCGTTGGGGTCGGATTCCAGATACATACAGCCGGCAACATTTTTGATTTCGCCGACCGGCACACCTGCGTTGAGTAAGTCCGCAATTTCTATCACCTGACGTTCTCCCATGCCGTACATGAGCAAATCCGCGCCGCTGTTGATTAAAATACTGCGGCGCACCTTGTCCGACCAGTAATCATAATGCGCGAACCGCCGCAGGCTTGCCTCGATGCCGCCAATCAGAATCGGAATCTTTCGCCCAAACGCTTCGCGAATGCGGTTGCAGTAGACGATAACCGCGCGGTCGGGGCGGTGACCTGCTTTCCCGCCGGGGGAATAGAGGTCTGTACTGCGCACTTTTTTGGAAACGGTGTAGTGATTCACCATGGAGTCGATATTGCCTGACGAAACGAGAAAGCCCAAACGCGGCGCGCCGAATTCTTGAAACGGCTCACAACTGTGCCAGTCGGGCTGAGGCAGCATTGCTACGGTATAACCGTGTGATTCCAATACGCGGGTGATAATGGCGTGCCCAAAGCTGGGGTGGTCAACATACGCGTCGCCCGAAACATATATAAAGTCCGGCTGAACAATTCCCCGCTCCTCCATTTCCCGACGGCTGACGGGCAGAAACATGGGCACACCTCCTTTTTGTTGATAGATAATGTTTATTTTATCATAGGTATATACAAAGTGCAAGGATTTCTTGCAAAACGTCGCAGGGAGAGAGCACAGAATGGTTATGATAAGCTTTTATCAAAAATAATGAACTTTATCAAAAAATGATGATTGCTATTGCGATAAATTTAATATATAATAAAAAAGGTAAGTCGATATTTGGCGCACGGTACGGAGTACATAGGAGGGAGAATATGTTTTCTAATCGTGATTTGAAAAAACTGATTATACCGCTGTTGATTGAGCAATTTTTGGCGGTCGCAGTCGGAATGTTGGATATTATCATGGTTTCCAGTGTGGGGGAACATGCGGTGTCGGCGGTTTCTTTGGTGGATACCATCAGTGTTTTGTTGATTCAGGTTCTGGCAGCTTTGGCAACAGGCGGAGCGGTAGTCGCTTCACAGCGGCTGGGATGTCAGGATTATGAGGGGGCAAACATGTCGGCAAATCAGCTCTTGCTTTCCACTACCGCAATTTCCGTAATTTTGACGGCGGCGGCAGAAATTTGGCAGGTTCCCTTATTACATAAAATTTTCGGAGAGGTTGAACCGTCTATTATGGAGGGCGCTTTGGTTTATTTTCGGATTACCGCGTTTTCCTATCCGTTTTTGGCAATCTATAACAGCTGCGCGGCGCTGTATCGTTCTATGGGTAATTCCAAGCTCTCTATGAAAACATCCTTTTTGATGAACGGAATCAACCTGGCGGGGAATGCGCTGCTGATTTACGGATTTCAAATGGGAGTGGACGGCGTTGCGTATCCTACTTTGGTTTCCCGCGCGGTGGCGGCCGGTGTCATGCTGTATTTGGTACGCAGTCCAAAAAATATGATACATATTGATGCAAAGTTTCGTTTGGGTTTTCAGCCCAAGGTAATTAAAAAAATATTTCGTATCGGAATTCCCAGCGGGCTGGAAGGCGGAATGTTTCAGCTCGGTAAAATAATTGTTGCCAGTCTGATTACAACCTACGGCAGTACTGCAATAGCGGCGAATGCTGTTGGTAACACGGTTGCAACATTTCAGGCGATTCCGGGGACGGCGGTCAACCTTGCGATTATTACGGTCGTTGGACAGTGTGTGGGAGCGGGGGATTTTGACCAGGCAAAGAAGTATACCAAAAAACTGCTGATGATTGCTCATGTCGGGATGTTTGTTTGGAATATGCTGATGTTTGCCGTGCTTCCCGTTATTTTATGGCTGTACAATCTCTCTCCGGATACTTATGTATTGGCACAGCAAATTATTATTTTTCACGGCATTATGGCTTTTCTTATTTGGCCGGCGTCCTTCATCCTGCCCAACGCCCTGCGTGCGGCAAATGATGTGCGGTTTGCTTTGATTGTTTCTCTGCTGTCCATGTGGATTGTTCGGGTGGGATTTTCCTATATTCTCGGCACATATTTCGGACTGGGACTGTTCGGTGTTTGGATTGCGATGGTATTTGACTGGTTGGTTCGGGATTTGCTGTTTTTCCTGCGTTACCGCAGCGGAAAATGGCAGAACATGGTTTATTGAGTGTTGAAAAACCTTGATTTTTTGTTTAAAAAGTAGTATAATAAATATTGGCGTTTTCAATAAGGCGCAAAAATTAAATACGAGTGTAACCTTGCGAACCACTCGAATAAAAAAACAAGGAGGATTTTTTATGAAAAAATCAATTCGTTTTATGGCAAAGACCGCAATGGTTGCGGCAATTTATGCGGCGCTTACGCTGCTGATTGCACCGCTGGCGTATGGGGCAGTCCAGTTTCGCTTCACGGAAATTATGGTTCTGCTGGCATTTGTTGACCCACTCTATACGCCCGGACTTTTGATTGGCTGTTTTCTTGCTAATCTGCTGGGGGTTGGTGGAATTACGGACGCGGTGTTCGGTACACTGCACAGCGCGATTTCGCTGACGATGCTTTGTCTCAGCGCAAAATGGCTGTGTCGGAAACCTACGCTCAGCTTAATCGTTGCCAGCTTGTGGCCGTCAATATTCAGCTTTATCATTGCCTTTGAGATGACAGCGCTGGTCGGGCTGGAGGGAAGTTTTTGGTTCTGGACGGGCATGGTAGCGTTGGGCGAATTTGTGGTAATCACGGTCATTGGTGTGCCGGTATTCCGCTATTTGATATCCAAACCGCACGTGGTAAAGGTGATTAAAAAAATTCGTGATTGATATACATAAGGATAAGGTTTGTGAATATATAGGCGAATGAAATTATTCAGTACTGAAAGACGGAAATAAAGTAAAACAGCGCCGAGAACCGGCGCTGTTTTACTTTACAGAAAATTATTTTCCGCGCGGCGGCTGACCGTAAAATTTTTTATAATAACGGGTAAAATGCGATAAATTTTCAAAACCGCATTCCTGTGCCGCTTCATATACGGTAATGGCTTTGTTGGTCAAAAGTAATTTTGCCTTTGCCATGCGTGTTTCCAACAATTCCGCTTTCGGTGACGCGCCAAAAAATTTTTTATAATAATCGTAAAATGCACTGCGGCTCATAGCGGCTCTCTCAGCAAGTTCTTGTACCGTCCAAGGATACGTGCAATCAGTCAGCATTTCCATTCGCAGTTGTTCCAACCGCCGACGAACCGTATTGTTTTCTGCCGTTTGCTGATAGGGGGAGGAAAAATGACGCGAAGAAAGCAGCAGCAGTTTTTGCAGCGCTAAATTCGCCAGCGCGTCAGAATGCGCATCTGTCGCAAACTTCTCTCTCTGCATTTCCAAAACCAGTTGATTAAGCGTTTCATAGCAGGCAGGATAGAAGGGCTGCGAAAACGGTATGTTCAGGCTGTTTATATAGTCCTCTTCCGCGGTAAAGTGAACATAGGTGTTGAGAAACGCGGGAATCCCGCGGAATCGCTGAAAGTCCTGCGGCGAAAAAAAGATGCAGGAATGCTTTTTCAACAGGTATTCTTTATGGTTCAGCGTGATAAACATACCGAGCGGGAAGTATAAAAATAAGTAGTTCCCGCCGCCGGAAGGACGATATATCAAACTGTTATCTTTTTCTCGTATCATATATCCGCAATAAAATAGCTGTATTTCTGAGTTCATTTTCTGCACCTCTTTCATTTTTTATTATAACATTTTTGGACGAAAAGTCAAATTTTTTGGAAAAAAAGAAATTGTTTTTTTATGCGTTTCAATATAAAATCACAGTAGAAGAAACAAAAATGAAAGAAGGAGACAAAATTTATGAGTATCCCAAGAGCGGAACACCCAAACCCGCAGTTTGAACGGCAGACATGGACGAATTTAAACGGAGAATGGCAATTTGAAATAGACCACGGAAAGAGCGGAATAGAGCGCGAGTTTTATAAGAGAACAGAATTGAACGATAAAATTATTGTTCCTTTCTGTCCGGAAAGCGAATTGTCCGGCATCGGATATAAGGATTTTATGGCGGCTGTTTGGTATCGCCGCAGCTTTTCGCTCACACAGCAGCAAATGAGCGGACATGTGCTCCTGCACTTTGGCGCGGTAGATTATGAAGCGGTTGTATATGTCAATCAAACGGAGGTTGGCAGACACCGCGGTGGGTACACCTCTTTTTCGTTTGATATTACTGAATTTGCACAAGAGGGAGAGAATGTGCTGACTGTATGCGCGATAGATGATGTGCGCAGCGGCAAACAGCCGAGCGGTAAGCAATCGGAAAAATACTATTCCCGCGGTTGTTATTACACGCGGACAACCGGCATATGGCAGACGGTTTGGCTGGAATATGTGCCGACAAATTATATCAAACAGGTGAGGTTTTATCCCGATATTGAAAATTGCAAGCTGACGGTTATGGCGGATTTGCAGGGGAGCGGAACTTTGGAGGTCAGCACCTCTTATGAAGGAAAAGAAACAGGCGCGGCTGCGGCATCATCTGTCGGCGGAAGTATTTGCTTGGAGATTCCTTTGTCGGAAAAACACCTTTGGGAAGTCGGACAGGGCAGGTTGTATGACGTAACGCTTCGATTTGGCGAGGATGAGGTTTCCAGCTACTTTGGCCTGCGCAATGTTCGTTTGGACGGCGCACGCTTTTTAATCAACGAAAAGTCTGTTTTTCAGCGTTTTGTACTGGATCAGGGGTTTTATCCGGACGGTATTTATACCGCTCCGACGGAGGAAGCGTTGGTACAGGATATTCGCCTTTCGCTGGAAATGGGCTTTAACGGTGCGCGCTTGCACGAAAAGATTTTTGAACCGCGTTTTCTGTACCACTGTGATAAGATGGGCTATCCGGTTTGGGGAGAGCATGGCAATTGGGGCTTTGACCACACGGACGCATCGGGGCTGAGCGGCTTTTTAAGCGAATGGCGCGAGGCAGTGGAACGTGATTTTAACCACCCGGCAATCATCGGCTGGTGTCCGTTTAACGAAACATGGGACGTGAACGGCTGTCGGCAGGATAACGATATTTTGGAGACGGTGTACCGCGAAACAAAGCAGTGGGATTCTACTCGTCCCTGCATTGATACCAGCGGAAATTATCATGTGGTCACTGATATTTACGATGTACATACCTATGTGCAGGATGTGGAAGAATTCAAAAAAATATTTGAGGATTTTGAGAACGGTGAAGAATTAAAGGTACAGTGTCATGAGCGGCAAACGCACAAAGGCGAGCCGGTATTTATCAGCGAATACGGCGGAATCGGCTGGGACGAAGAAAACAGTGCCGATGGCTGGGGTTACGGAAAAGGGCCGAAAACAAAGGAAGAATTTTTGCAGAGGTTAAAGGGCTTGACGGATATCCTGCTTGACAGCGACAAACTATTCGGATTCTGTTATACACAGTTATACGATGTAGAGCAGGAAATTAACGGGCTGTATACTTACCATAGAAAGCCAAAGTTCGACAGCAAAATTATACATGAAATTATGAGCCGCAAAGCAAAAATTGAAGATTAAACACATGGGGCTTTTCCGACTGTTTGCATGACGGTCGGAAAAGCCCTTTTTTAGTAAGGCGTTTGCGTTGCCGTTGGCAGGGGAAAATCTTGACATGCCGCGAATTTCGTGGTATAGTAGCTAAGATAGAGAAGTTAGGGCAGGAGGGAAAATATATGGCAATTAAAATTAACGCAGAACTGCCGTTGCCGGCGGATTTAAAGGCGGAATATCCGCTTTCGCAGGCGCTGACAGAGCTTAAGCAGCAGAGGGATAAGGAGATACGGGATATTTTTACGGGAAAGTCGGATAAGTTCATTGTATTGGTAGGACCTTGTTCCGCCGACCGCGAGGACGCGGTTTGCGAGTATGTGAATCGTCTGGCAAAGCTGAATGAGCGGGTTTCGGACAAGCTCATGCTGATTCCGCGCATTTATACAAACAAGCCCCGCACTACAGGCGAGGGGTATAAGGGCATGCTGCATCAGCCCGAACCGGACAAAGCGCCCGACCTGTTGGCAGGCATTATTGCTATCCGCAAGCTGCATATCAAGGCAATGGAAGAAAGCGGGTTAACTTCGGCGGATGAAATGCTCTACCCTGAAAACAGAAGTTATTTGGATGATGTGCTGTCCTATGAGGCAATCGGCGCGCGTTCGGTAGAAAATCAACAGCACCGCCTGACAGCAAGCGGTATGGATATTCCTGTCGGTATGAAGAATCCGACCAGCGGAGATTTTTCGGTTATGCTCAATTCCGTAGTCGCGGCGCAGGGGTCGCATCATTTTATTTATCGCGGCTGTGACGTAACGACAGATGGCAACGATTTGGCGCATGTAATTCTGCGCGGCGGCGTGGACAAGTACGGAACCTGTATTCCAAACTACCATTATGAGGATTTGGTACGACTGTTGGAAATGTATCATGACCGTGACCTGAAAAACCCTGCGGCGATTATTGACGTTAACCATTCCAATTCGGATAAAAAATATAAGGAACAGATTCGTATTGTCAGCGAGGTATTGCACAGCCGCAATCACAACCCCGATTTGAAAAAACTCATCAAGGGCGTGATGATAGAAAGCTATTTGGTGGAAGGCAATCAAAAGATTGACGCAGAGCGTGTTTACGGCAAATCAATCACCGACCCTTGCCTTGGATGGGAGGATACGGAACGTCTGATTGATAAAATTGCGGAAAATTGCTGAAAAGTTTCAGAATTTGTAAAATATATGCTTGCGCAAACGTGCCATTTAATGTTACAATAGGCATCAAAAGGAGTGAAAGATATGAGTATCAGAATCGGTATTTTAGGTTACGGCAATTTGGGCCGCGGGGTGGAATGCGCCATCAAACAGAACCCCGATATGGAGTTAGCGGCTGTTTTTACGCGGCGCGCGCCGGAGACGGTAAAGATTTTGACAGACGGGGTTAAAGTGTACTCGCTAAATGAGGCGGAGAAGATGCAGGATAAGATTGATGTCATGATTCTCTGCGGCGGCAGTGCAACCGACTTGCCCGTTCAGACACCGAAATTTGCAAAGCTGTTTAACGTGATTGACAGCTTTGACACACACGCGAAGATTCCGGAGCATTTTGCGGCGGTGGACAGCGCGGCGAAGGAGGGCGGCAAAGTCGGCATTATTTCCGTCGGCTGGGACCCGGGTATGTTCTCTTTGAACCGTGTGTATGCGAACGCTATTTTGTCGGACGGCTGTGACTATACCTTTTGGGGAAAGGGCGTCAGTCAGGGACATTCGGACGCAATTCGCCGCATTGAGGGCGTCAAGGACGGAAAACAGTACACCATTCCTGTACCGAGCGCGCTGGAGGCGGTGCGCAGCGGCGAGAATCCGGAACTGACCACCCGTCAGAAGCACACGCGCGAATGTTTTGTTGTTGCGGAAGAGGGCGCGGACTTGGCGAGAATTGAGCAGGAAATCAAAACTATGCCCAACTATTTCGCGGATTACGACACCACGGTTCATTTTATCAGCGAAGAGGAATTGCAGAGAGACCACAGCGGCATTCCGCACGGCGGTGTTGTACTGCGCAGCGGAAAGACCGGCTGGAATGGGGAAAACAAACACATCATTGAATATAACATCACGTTGGATTCCAATCCCGAATTCACCGCGTCTGTGTTGGTTGCCTACGCGAGAGCGGCATTCCGCATGAGCGGCGAGGGTCAAACCGGCTGCAAGACTGTGTTTGACGTTGCGCCGGCGTATCTCTGCCGTCAAAGCGGAGAAGAACTGCGCAAACATTTTCTTTGATACTGAGGAGGAATTGCCATGCCGTTTTCGGTAGAAACCTTGGATTTTTTGGTGGAAAACCGCATACAGAACAGTCGGGAATGGTATCACGCGCATAAGGACACCTTTCAAAAGGTTGTCTTACAGCCGATGCGTGAGTTGGTGGAATATTTGACACCTGTTATCGACGAGATAGACCCGCTGCTGATTTGTGAGCCAAAGGTGGACAGAAGCATTTCCCGCGTGTATCGGGACACCCGTTTTTCCAAGGACAAATCCTTGTACCGCGAGGTCATGTGGTGTATGTTTGTGCGCGACAGGCGGGAATTCAGCTGCTCGCCGGGAATATTTTTTGAATTTTCACCTGACGGCTTTCGGTACGGCGGCGGTTATTATCACACGCCGACCAAGACCATGGCGGCGGCGCGGGAGTTGATTTTGGAAAATCACAAAACCTTTCAAAAGGCGCTCAGAGCGTTTGAAAAGCAGGACATATTTTATATGTCGGGCGAGTTTTATAAGCGGCCGCACTATCCCGACCAACCCGAGCGATTGCGCAACTGGCTGGAACGCCGCGACATTGGATTCTTACATAACAGCGAGGATTTTGACCTTCTGTTTTCGGAGGAACTGCCCCGTGTGCTGGAAGAGCATTTTCGATTGCTCAAGCCGATGCATGAGTTTTTGTGTGCAGCGGAGGAGCGGGCAAAGAACTGTTAAACTGTGAAAAATAAGTTTAAAATATGGCGCGCTTTTTTCGGCGCGAACATACAAAAAGGAGAGAGGTTATGACTACATCACAAATCTGTATTTTAATTGCTATCATTATCTATCTTGCAATCGTTCTGTTTGTCGGATTTCATTTTGCCAAAAAGAACGAATCCGCTTCGGACTTTTATCTCGGCGGGCGTAAGCTGGGTCCGTTGGTAACGGCGATGAGCGCAGAGGCATCGGATATGTCGGCATATTTGCTGATGGGGCTGCCGGGTCTTGCGTATCTGACAGGCGTAGCAGATGTCGGTTGGACGGTTATTGGTTTGGCGGTCGGTACATACTTAAATTGGCTGTTTACCGCAAAACGGCTGCGCCGTTATACACAGGTCACCAATTCATATACGTTGCCGCAGTTTTTCTCTAATCGTTTTCATGATAAGAAAAATATTTTGTCGGCGATTGCGGCGCTTATTATTGTTGTATTTTTTGTACCATATACCGCGTCCGGATTTTCCGCCTGCGGCAAATTGTTTGGCACATTATTCGGCGCGGACTATATGCTTGCGATGATTATTTCGGCTATTGTTATTGTGGGATATACGGCGGCGGGAGGTTTTCTTGCCGCATCTACGACTGACTTTATTCAGAGCATTGTCATGACGATTGCCATTATTGCTATCCTGATATTTGCTACCGTTTCAGCGGGCGGAGTCGATGCCGTAACGGAAAATGCCAAGGCGTTGACGGGCTATCTTTCTTTTACAAAAACACATGTAATGGAGGGAAATGCCGCAAATCCATATGGATTTTTGACAATCGTTTCGACGCTGGCATGGGGACTTGGCTACTTCGGTATGCCTCATATTCTCCTGCGATTTATGGCGATTGAGGACGAAAATAAATTAAAATTGTCCCGTCGTGTGGCGTCTGTATGGGTGGTAATCGCTATGGGGATTGCTATTTTGATTGGACTTGCGGGCAGAGCGTTGAGCGAAGCAGGACTGCTTGAGATGCTTTCCACGAAAGATAAGGCGGAAACAATTATTGTTCTGATATCCGGTCATTTATCCAAACTCGGAATTTTACCGGCATTGCTCGCGGGTATCGTTTTAGCAGGTATTTTGGCAAGCACTATGTCAACGGCGGATTCGCAGCTTCTCGCGGCTTCGTCCAGTGTGTCGGAGAATATTTTGCAGGAAACATTTGGTTTAAAATTATCTAAAAAGATGAGTATGCTTGTCGCAAGACTGACCGTTGTTGTAATCGCGGTTTTAGGCGTTGTGATTGCGAGTAATCCGGAAAGTTCTGTATTTGACATTGTTTCCTTTGCGTGGGCAGGATTCGGCGCAAGTTTCGGTCCGCTGATGATATGCTCTTTGTTCTGGAAACGTACTACCTTACCCGGCGCGATTGCGGGTTTGATTGCCGGCGGCGTGTCCGTATTTGTATGGAAGTACTTGGTTGCTCCGCTTGGCGGCGCGTTCGCTATTTATGAATTATTGCCCGCGTTTATCGTTGGTATTGTAGTTATCGTTGTTGTCAGCTTGCTGACCAAGAAACCCGATGAGGAAATTGTGAAAGAATTTGAGGCGTCGAAAGCGTAATTCTCGTTACTTTCTGTACAGGCAGAAAGTAACAATTAGAATTAAAATTTTAAGAGGGAAAGCCGAGCGGCTTTCCCTTTTTCTTGTACCCTTGAAATTTAATTGCGTCGCAATAACAAAGTCTGTGCAAAATCCTCCTTTCCCGTGAGATTTATATAACAAAAAAGCGTACAAGACCGGTCGGCTCCTTGTACGCTAAACAGCATAGCATAATGACACACAACGCCTGCGTCAAACCTTTCTCCTAAACCACAAGTAAGTGAGGTGAGTAAAAAATCTTTTCCCCCTCTTGAAAAAAGGAGAAAAATGTGGTATAGTAAGAAAGCATCAGACGGTTCGCCGTTGTGCAAGGTGTCGGCCTTGCATAGTGTTACAGGGTGGTCTCAACACCCTGTACACCGGTGCTTTTTTATTATATTGAGGTTATTATATCATATATTTTCACAAATTACAAGTAGTCGGTTACATTTTTCGTAAAATAAACTTAGCGTTGTTTCTTCAGAAAGTGAATCTTTGCTATAATGAAATCTTGACAAAATAAAAGTTTTAGAGTATAATAAAAGCAGATAAAGGTGAACTGTTTAGAACAGTTAGCCAAAGTTTATAGTTTTAAAAAGCTAATCGCTACCTTTGGCTGAGGGCGATTAGCTTACTTTTTGCGTAAAAACCAATGTGAAGATTATGATAAGTATAAAAATGCGTAATAAGTTTCTCCACATAGTCCCACCTCCTTTCGGAGTGTGGCTAACCGTCCTACACTTACACCTTTTTCTGCTGTATCTATTATACAAGCAACAGAGAATTATGTCAAGATTTGTATATAAAAAGAACAATCACGAAACCTTCTTAAAATGGATATGCCGTCGGGATGTTTCCCGACGGCATATCCATTTTACCCAATCGCGTCCGCAAAGCGTTCCGTGTACTCTGCCATTTGTTTCAGTTCGTCCTCGCTCGGTACAAAGCACGCCTTGCACCCGTCCTCAAACGCTTTCAGCTTTAAATCATTGATACGGTTCACCAACATCGGAACCGCCTCGCCCGACCAGCCGTAAGAACCGAAAATTCCTACTTGTTTTCCTTTGTTTACAATCGCGTCCGTGCAGGAAATTACGTCCCAGACAGGCTTTAACGCGTCGCGGTTAATCGTGGGAGAACCGAGCATAAACGCGTCTGCGCTGTCAATTTCCTCTTTCAGCTTGCTCATATCGTGGCAAATAATGTCGTAAATTTCACACGCGAAACCGCGCTTGCGCAGAACTTCCTGCGCTTTTTCTGCCATGGTGCGGGTGCAGCCGTAAGCGGAAACGTAGAAGATAGGAACTTTTTTCGGGTCGTTCTTTTGCAGAATGACCTCGCTCCATTCCCGATATTTTTTCATGTTTTCCGCAATCCGTTCCTGCAAAACAGGGCCGTGACTGGGGCATACCGTGTCAAACTGTAAAGCTTCCAGTTTGTCCAAACCCGCCAGAACCGATTTTTTGAACGGTCCGAAAATCGCCGCGTAATAGTAGGCGAGAGCGGACTCGTAGCTTTCGGGATAGGAAAGGTGCTTGTCAAACAGGCGCGGTTCACAGTAGTGCGCCCCCAAAAAGTCACAGGTGAACACCACGCTGTCCTCTTTCAGATAAGTAAACATGGAATCCGGCCAGTGCAGCTGCGGCGCGCTGATGAATTGCAGGGTTTTTCCGCCCAAGTCAATCGTATCGCCGTCCTTGGCTGTGATGGAGTTGAATTCCAAGTTGGTAATGGCTTTCAGATAGTTGATACCTGCAACACTGGCAACCAAGGTAATATCGGGATTTAACTCCAGCACCTTGCGGATACTGCCGGAATGGTCGGGTTCCGTATGGTTTGTTATGATGTAGTCAATTTCTTTGATATCGCAGATTGAAGCGATGTTTTCCAAATACTCGTCAAAGAATTTGAGGTGACAGGTTTCAATCAGGGCAGTTTTTTCACTGCCCTTTACCAAATACGCGTTGTAGGAAGTGCCGAATTCCGTCTGCATAATGATATCGAACACCCGCAGATTCGGGTTTTGTACCCCGACGGAATAGATGCCTTCTTTTATCTTATGTGTTGCCATAGCGAACGTCTCCTTTGTAAAATAGTTATAGTTCTGTAAAATGGTCTTTGGTTACGCCGCAAACCGGACAAACCCAATCTTCGGGAATTTCCTCAAAAGGAGTTCCCTCCGCGATTTCGTTGTCGGGGTCGCCCATTTCAGGCTCGTAGATATAACCGCAAACCGCACATTCGTATTTTTTCATAATCTTTCCGCCTTTCTGACCGCGAACGCCGGAAAAACAAATACTAAATTTATCATATCACAAAGAAGTCCGCGGGTCAAATAATATTTTACACTATTTTTTCCATTTTCCCCGCGTTTTACTCATGAAATTTTGACAAATATTAAATTTATATATCTTCAGGAATTTTTCTGTCCTTAAAATAGTATTCCCTGTCTTTTTCGTTGATACTGCGCAATACTTTGCACGGATTGCCTACCGCCACTACATTTGGCGGAATATCTTTGGTAACAATACTGCCCGCGCCGATAACGGAATTGTCACCAATCGTGATTCCGGGCACAACGATGACGCCCGCCCCCAGCCAGCAATTTCTTCCGATGTGTACGGGCGCGTTATATTGATAGACTTGCTCCCGCAGTTCGGGCAGAATCGGATGTCCGGCGGTCGCAACCGTCACATTCGGCCCGAACATGGTGTAATCTCCGACATAGATATGCGTATCGTCCACCAGCGTCAGATTGAAATTGGCATATACAGAATTGCCGAAGTGGACGTGCTTTCCACCCCAGTTCGCGTGAAAAGGCGGCTCAATATAACAGTTCTCGCCGATTTCCGCAAACATTTCTTTGAGTAATTCCTCCCGCTTTTTGGATTCCGAGGGACGGGTCATGTTAAAATCGTACAGGCGTTCCAAACAGGTGGCTTGTTCCTGAAACAGTTCCTCATCGCTGCATATGTATAAATCTCCGTTGTGCATTTTTTCTTTGATGTTCATATGATGTCTCCTTTTTAATCGTTCGGAATGCTCCAGTCAATTTCCGCCATGCCGTGTGCGGCAAGAAATTCGTTGGTTTTGGAAAAATGCTTGCAGCCGAAAAAACCGTTGAATGCCGAGAGCGGACTGGGATGCGCGCAGGTTAAAATCAGATGTGCCGGATTGGTGATGAGCGCTGTTTTCTGTCGCGCGTTCGCGCCCCATAAGAGAAAGACAATCGGCGTTTCGCGCTCGTTGAGCAGTTCAATCACGCGGTCGGTGAACAGCTCCCAGCCCACTCCTTTATGACTGTTTGCCTGTCCCGCGCGGACGGTCAGCGCCGTATTGAGCAAAAGAACTCCCCTTTGCGCCCATGCGGTCAGTTCGCCGTGGTTGGGCGGCGCAATACCCAAATCGCTCTGAATCTCTTTAAAAATATTTTGCAGAGAGGGAGGCGGCTGAACCCCTTTTTTGACAGAAAAGCAAAGCCCATGCGCCTGCCCCGGCCCGTGGTAGGGGTCTTGTCCTAAAATAACCGCTTTGACATCGGAATACGAAGTGTATTTCAGCGCGTTAAAAATATCATACATATCCGGATAAATTGTCTGCGTACGGTACTCTTGCGCCAAAAAAGGGCGCAGTTTTAAATAGTATTCCTTTTGAAATTCGTCCTTTAACAGTTCGTCCCATTCGTTGCCGATATTCACCATTGGTATCACTTCCTTATGTAAAATCAAAATCTTTTGTATCTATTATACAATAATTTTTTGAAATTTCATAGATTTATTTTCAAAAATTGTTTGAATTTCCAAACCCACTATGGTATAATAGCGTCAGAGCAAACGTCGCTAAATTTCGTTTTGACTAAAACTGTCAAAACATACATTCGCTTTGTTGCTCTTCCTTTTTCCCACAAAGTTTCGGCAATATTTCAGCGGTAAAATCCCCATGGGATTTTTGATAAGTCGTTGCTCCCGCAACTCCATATCCCGCTGCAAATATGTCACTGGCATATTTGCTTACGCGTGACTGCACTTTGCGGGAACCCTATCAATAGTTTTGATTTTCTAAAACTACTTGAAACTTGTTAACGACTATGATATAATATATACGTTTAGGGTTTAACTATCAGAAAATAATTATTTATACTTCTTTAAGGGGGAAAATACAAATGGCTAAGAAAATGAAGACCATGGATGGTAACTGTGCCGCTGCGCATTGCGCCTATGCGTTCACAGAAGTTGCTACCATCTACCCGATTACTCCGTCCTCCACTATGGCTGAATATGTGGACGAGTGGAGTTCTAAGGGAATGAAAAACATTTTCGGACAAACGGTAGAGGTTGCGGAAATGCAATCCGAGGCAGGCGCGGCAGGCGCGGTACACGGCTCTTTGCAGGGCGGTGCGTTGACCACCACGTTCACAGCGTCTCAGGGACTTTTGCTGATGATTCCGAATATGTACAAAATGGCGGGCGAATTGCTGCCGGCAGTATTCCATGTAAGCGCGAGAGCGCTTGCGGCTCACGCGCTGAGCATCTTCGGTGACCATCAGGACGTTATGGCTTGCCGTCAGACAGGCTTTGCGATGCTGGCTTCCGGCAGTGTGCAGGAGACAATGGATTTGGCGGGCTTGGCTCACCTTTCCGCTATCAAGGGACGCGTTCCGTTCCTGCATTTCTTTGACGGATTCCGTACCTCTCACGAAATTCAGAAGATAGAGGTTATGGATTACGCTGATTTGGAAAAATTAGTGGATAAGGACGCTATTAAGGCGTTCAAAGACAGAGCACTCAATCCGGAACACCCGGTACTCAGAGGTACTGCGCAGAACCCTGATATTTACTTCCAGGGACGTGAGGCATCCAATAAATATTATGAGGCGATTCCTGACATTGTGAATGACTACATGAAGGAAATCACCAAGATTACAGGCAGAGAGTACAAGCCGTTCAACTACTACGGCGCGCCTGACGCAACCGATGTTATTGTTGCAATGGGTTCTGCTTGCGAGGCAATTGAAGAAACTGTTGATTATATCAACGCAAGAGGCGGCAAGGTTGGTGTGGTTAAGGTTCACCTGTATCGTCCGTTCTCTTCCAAATACTTCTTTGACGTACTGCCTAAGACCGTGAAAAAGATTGCGGTTCTTGACCGTACCAAAGAGCCGGGCGCACTGGGCGAACCGCTTTATCTCGATGTTTGCGGTTTGTTTGCGGGCAAGGCTGACGCTCCTGTTATCGTGGGCGGACGTTACGGCTTGGGTTCCAAGGACACTACGCCGACTCAGATTTTGGCTGTATTCAACAATTTGGCGGCTGATAAGCCGAAGAACGGTTTCACCATTGGTATCGTAGATGATGTTACCAATCTTTCTCTCGCTTTGCCGGAGAAAATCAATGCAGCTCCCGAGGGCGCTACCCGTTGTAAGTTCTGGGGCTTTGGTTCCGACGGTACCGTTGGCGCGAACAAGGACGCAATCAAAATCATCGGCGACAATACCGATTTGTACGCACAGGCATATTTTGATTACGACTCCAAGAAGTCCGGCGGCGTAACGATGTCGCATCTGCGTTTCGGTAAGCAGCCGATTAAATCTACTTACCTCTTGGACGAGGCGGACTATATCGCTTGTCATAAGCCGGCATACGTTTATCAGTACGATGTACTGGAAGGCTTGAGAAAAGGCGGAACATTCCTGCTCAACTGCGTATGGTCACCGGAAGAATTGGACGAAAAACTTCCTGCGAACGTCAAGAGATACTTGGCGCAGAACGATATTAACTTCTACACCATCAACGCGGTGGACGTAGCGGTTAAGGTAGGACTTGGCCCGACCAGAATCAACATGGTTACGCAGAGCGCGTTCTTCAAACTGTCTGAGGTTATTCCGTTTGATGACGCGGTAAGATATATTAAGGAAGCAATCAAGAAAACTTACGGCAAGAAAGGCGACGAGATTGTTAACATGAACTGCAACGCGGTTGATGAGGCAATCAGCGCACTTGTGAAGATTGACGTTCCCGCTGACTGGGCAAACGCGCAGGACGAAAAGTCTGCCGCAGACAGCAGTAAGCCGGAATTCATCACCAAGATTGTAGAGCCGGTTAATGCGCAGCAGGGCAACAAGCTGCCGGTCAGCACCTTTGTGGACATGGCAGACGGTACTTTCATGCAGGGAACCGCGCGTTATGAAAAACGCGGCGTAGCTGTTAATGTACCGGAATGGATTCCCGAAAATTGTATCCAGTGTAACCAGTGTTCGCTCGTTTGTCCGCACGCTTCCATTCGTCCGGTATTGCTGACGGAGGAAGAGGCGGCTAAGGCGTCTGAAAAGTTTGTAATGCTGGACGCGAACGGTCCTCAGCTCAAAGGTTTGAAGTTCCGCGTGCAGGTTAGCCCCAAGGATTGTTTGGGTTGTGGCGTTTGTGCGCAGGTATGTCCGGCTAAGAATAAGGCTCTCGAAATGAAGCCTATCGACACTGTGATTGAGGACGAGGCGGATAACTGGAGCTTTGCAATGGATGTTCCGGTTAAGGATAACCTGATGGATAAATATTCCGTTAAGGGTTCGCAGTTCGCTCAGCCGCTGCTTGAGTTCTCGGGCGCGTGCGCAGGCTGTGGCGAAACTCCTTATATCAAGTTAATTACACAGTTGTTCGGTGACAGAATGATGATTGCGAACGCGACAGGCTGTACCTCTATCTGGGGCGGCAGTGCGCCGAGTACTCCATACTGCACCAATGCAGAGGGCAAGGGTCCGGCTTGGGCGAACTCTCTGTTTGAGGACAACGCGGAATTCGGTCTTGGTATGCTGCTTGCGAACAAGAAGATTCGCAACACCTTGAAAGAAAAGATGGAAGAAGCAATCGAATCCGGCGTTGACGCGAAACTCAAAGGCGCGTTTGAAAACTGGATTGCCAATATGAATGACGGCGACGGTTCCAAGGCGGCAGCGAAAGAGGTTATCGAGGCTTTGAAGGGCGCAGACACAAGCGCCGCTCCGCTGAAAGACATCAGCGACAGAACCGATTACCTTGTCAAGCGTTCCCAGTGGGCGTTCGGCGGTGACGGTTGGGCTTACGATATCGGTTACGGCGGTTTGGATCACGTTCTCGCAAGCGGCGAGGATATTAACATCTTCGTTGTAGATACCGAAGTTTACTCCAACACCGGCGGTCAGTCCTCCAAGGCTACCCCGACGGCTGCGATTGCGAAGTTCGCGGCATCCGGTAAGAGAGTGAAGAAGAAAGACCTTGGCATGATTGCCGCTACCTATGGTTATGTATATGTTGCGCAGATTTCTTTGGGCGCTAACATGAATCAGGCAATCAAGGCAATCAAAGAGGCGGAGGCTTATCACGGCCCGTCCTTGATTATCGCTTACGCTCCTTGTATCAACCACGGCATTAAGACCGGTATGGCGACCACTATTGCGGAAGAAAAGAAGGCTGTGGAGACCGGCTACTGGCATCTGTGGAGATTCAATCCGGAACTTAAGGAAGAGGGCAAGAACCCGTTCACCTTGGATTCCAAAGAGCCGACAGGCGCAATCAAAGACTTCATGCAGGGTGAAAACCGTTATCTGATTCTTCAGAAAACCCACCCTGAAGTCGCGGAAGAATTGTTCGCCAAGGCGGAAAGAGACCTTCTCGAGAGATATGAGAGTTATAAGAGAATGGCTGACTAATCATACAGGGCTGGTGAAAAACTCGTCCTACCGCAAGCAAAAAAATAGAAATTAACAAATCAATAACTATATTCTTATTTTTAAGCCATGCAGGTATCATTGAGATGCCCGCATGGCTGCTTGCTTTTTTCGAAAATACTCTCTACCGTACCATTGTACGCCGACGAGAACATTTTCACAAAATATCACTTCGTTTTTTAACAGCCTTTAGTATTGGCGCCGTGCATTATGCGGCGCTCTTTTTGTGTGCCATAAAGAGGAAATATGACGATTTTAAAGAATTTTTTTACTGATGCGGCAAACTTTGTTGATAATATACAATAAAGATTGATAAATTTAGGACAATATACCTTTGCGAAAACTGTTGAAAAATCGTGAAATGTATGATAAAATATTTAGTGGTTTGTAACAAAATCATATGTGCATTAGAAAAAATTATGTAGCTTTTATTACATTAGGGGGTTCACAGGATGGCAAAAAAGTGTGCTTGTTCTATTCCGTTTGCCGGGACAGCAAGTCAGGAAAAACAGTTACAAGAGGCGATAGAGAAGTATAAGTCGCAGGAGGGCGCTTTGATGCCTGTGCTTCAGCAAGCGCAGGAAATTTACGGCTACCTTCCGATTGAGGTTCAGAAGATGGTAGCGTCCGGCTTGGATGTTCCGCTGGAAGAGGTTTACGGCGTGTCTACATTTTATTCGCAGTTCTCCTTACAGCCAAAAGGTAAATACAAGATTTCGGTTTGTTTGGGTACTGCCTGCTATGTTAAGGGCGCAGGCGCGATTTTTGATAAAATTTCCGAAATGCTCGGCATTCAGGACGGGGAATGTACACCGGACGGTAAATTTTCTTTGGATGCCTGCCGCTGTATCGGCGCGTGTGGTTTGGCGCCCGTTATGACAATCAACGAGGAAGTATATGGCAGAATGACAGTGGATTCCGTGGTGGAAGTTATTAAGTCATATCAGGAAAAGGACTAAGAGGGAGGCGCAGACATTGAAGAATATACAGGAATTGAATGAAATCAAAGAGCGTGCGCAGAAAGAATTGGCGCAGGCGAAAATTGAAGTTCGCATATGCGGCGGTACAGGCTGTACCTCCTCCGGCAGTGAAAAGCTGATTGAAACCTTGAATGAGGAAATCAAGAAAGCCGGCATTGAGGATAAAGTGAATATTGTCAAGACAGGGTGTTTTGGTCTGTGCGCGTTGGGGCCGATTATGATTGTTTACCCTGAGGGCTGTTTTTACTCCCGTTTAGAGCCGGAGCATTTGCCTGAAATCGTGCAGGAACATTTTGTCGGCGGAAAACCGGTCAAAAAATATCTGTATAGCGAAACCGTCAAGGACGACAGCATTTTAGCTTATACAGAGACGGACTTTTACCGCAAGCAAGAGCGTGTTACGCTGCGTAACTGCGGTGTAATCGCGCCGGACAATATTGATCATTACATTGCGCAGGACGGTTATCAGGCGCTTGCAAAAGTGCTGACCGAGATGACGCCGGACGATGTTATCGATGTTTTGGATAAGTCGGGACTGCGCGGCAGAGGCGGCGGCGGTTTCCCGTGTTCAAGAAAGTGGATTTTCACTAAAAATGCGGAGGGCGACCAGAAATATGTTTGCTGTAACGCGGACGAGGGCGACCCGGGCGCGTTCATGGATCGTTCCATTTTGGAGGGCGACCCTCATTCGGTAATTGAGGCAATGATTATCGCAGGCTACACAGTCGGAGCGGATCAGGGTTACATATATGTCCGCGCGGAATATCCGATTGCTGTACAGCATTTGCAGATTGCGATTAACCAAGCGAGAGAAAAGGGCTTACTGGGTAAAAATATCTTTGGTAGCGGTTTCTCTTTCGATTTGGATTTGCGTTTGGGTGCGGGCGCGTTTGTTTGCGGTGAGGAAACTGCTTTGATGCGCTCAATTGAAGGCAAGCGCGGTGAGCCGCGTCCAAGACCTCCGTTCCCTGCGATTAAGGGCTTATTTAACAAGCCGACTTTGGAAAACAATGTTGAAACCTTTGCGAACGTTCCGCAGATTATTCTGAACGGGGCAGACTGGTTCGCGTCCATGGGTACAGAGAATTCTAAGGGAACCAAAGTTTTCGCACTGGGCGGAAAGATTGAGCATACCGGTTTGGTTGAGGTTCCGATGGGAACTACGCTGCGTGAAGTTGTTGAGGAAATCGGCGGTGGTATTCCGAACGGGAAGAAGTTCAAAGCGGCTCAGACGGGCGGTCCGTCCGGCGGTTGTATTCCGGCGGATTTGATGGATATTGAAATTGACTATAACAATCTGATTGACATCGGTTCCATGATGGGCTCCGGAGGTATGATTGTCATGGACGAGGACACCTGTATGGTGGATATGGCGAAATTCTTCTTAGAATTCACTATTGCGGAAAGCTGCGGTAAGTGTACGCCCTGCCGTATCGGCACGCGCCGCTTGTACGAAATTTTGGAGAAAATCACTTCCGGCAACGGTGAACTTTCCGACCTTGACCGCATGGAGGAACTGGCACAGCATATTAAAGAGATTTCTCTCTGCGGCTTGGGACAGACAGCGCCTAATCCGGTTCTTTCCACACTGCGCTATTTCCGTGACGAGTATGAGGCGCATATTGTGGACAAGAAATGTCCGGCAGGCGTGTGTAAGGCTCTGCTGTCCTATGAGATTGATAAAGAGAAGTGCCGCGGCTGTACGCTGTGCGCACGTCAGTGTCCGGCAGGCGCAATCAGCGGCACGGTGAAAAATCCGCATACGATTGACAAAGCAAAGTGCGTGAAGTGCGGCGCATGTATGGAAGCATGTAAGTTCGGCGCTATTTCCAAAGTTTAAAAAATCATCCATCTTGTGCGAGCGAGGCGAGCTTGCGTATTCACAATACGCGGCGCCCGTCGTGCACGCACAATCTAAATAATTTTTTAAACCTTGCATAAGCTGAATTTTATTCAGGTTATTATCTGGAAGGAGATTACTATGGCAGAAAAGACAGTAAATATAAAAATTAACGGCGTACCTTATACGGTGCCGGACGGTATTACTATTATTGAGGCGGCAAGAAGTGTGGGGATTAACATTCCTACTCTGTGCTACCTGAAAGAAATCAACGAAATCGGCGCTTGCCGTATCTGTGTTGTAGAAGTAAAAGGTCAGAAAAATTTGGTGGCGTCCTGTGTGTATCCGGTCAGCGAGGGCATGGAAATCACTACAAATTCGGAGCGCGTGTTCGCTTCGCGTAAGCATAACTTGCAGCTCATTCTCTCCACGCATGACAACCGTTGTCTGGCGTGTGTGCAGAACGGTCACTGTGAATTGCAGCAGATTTGTAAGGATTTCGGCGTGGACGATGTTAATCTGTTCGACGGCGAAATCAACGAGTACGAAATTGATGATTCCGCAAAGCATATGTACCGTGACAACAACAAGTGTATTCTCTGCCGTCGCTGTGTAGCGGCTTGTTCCAAGTGGCAGGGCGTTTCGGTCATCGGACCGAATGAGCGCGGTTTTAATACGCATATCGGCTGCGCGTTCGACCAAGACCTTGGCGATGTTGCCTGTGTCGGCTGCGGTCAGTGTATCGTTGTCTGCCCGACAGGCGCAATTTCTGAAAAAGACCATACAAAAATGGTTTGGGACGCAATCAACGACCCTGAAAAGCACGTGGTTGTACAGACAGCGCCGTCTATCCGCGTTACCTTAGGTGAGGCGTTTGATATGCCTATTGGCACGAATGTAGAGGGCAAAATGGTTGCCGCTCTGCGCCGTCTTGGCTTTGACCAAGTATTTGATACTGATTTGGCGGCGGATATGACGATTATGGAAGAGGCAACGGAGTTTATTGAGAGAGTGCGCAATCACGGCACATTGCCGATGATTACCTCCTGTTCGCCGGGCTGGATTAAATATTGTGAACACAACTATCCTGAATTTATTCAGAACCTGTCCAGTTGTAAGTCTCCGCAGCAGATGTTCGGTGCGATTACTAAGACCTGGTACGCGGAGAAAAACGGCATTGACCCCAAAGATATCTACGTGGTCGGCGTTATGCCTTGTACCGCGAAGAAGTTTGAAATCGGGCGTGAAAATCAGTCGGCTTCCGGCTATCCTGATGTTGACGCGGTTCTGACCACGCGTGAGCTTTCACATATGATTAAGCGCGCGGGTATTGACTTTGCCAATCTTCCGAATGAGGAGTTTGACAATCCGCTTGGCACTTCGTCCGGCGCGGGTACTATTTTCGGTGTGACGGGCGGCGTTATGGAAGCGGCGCTTCGTACTGCGGCAGAATTGCTGACAGGCAAAACAGTGGAAAACATTGACTTCATGGAGGTTCGCGGTAACGAGAATATCAAGGAAGCGACCTATAAGATTGGCAATATGGATGTTAATGTTGCGGTTTGCTCCGGTCTTGCCAATGCCAAAAAGGTTTTGGAAATGGTGAAATCCGGCGAAAAGAACTATCACTTTATTGAGATCATGGCTTGTCCCGGCGGCTGTATCAATGGCGGCGGACAGCCGACACAGCCTTCCGCAGTACGCAACTTTGTAGATTTGAAGTCGCTGCGTGGTATGGCGCTTTATTCGGAGGATATGCGCAAGCAAATCCGCAAGTCGCACGACAATCCGATGGTGCAGGAATTGTACACCACATATTTTGGCAGTCCCGGCAGCCACAAGGCGCATGAGGTATTGCACACCGGTTATGTACCGAGAAGTAAGTTCTAAAATAAAAAATAAGGGCTGTCCGTGTGACGGCCCTTATTTTTTAAACAAGGTCTCTGATTACGCTTTGCTGTGGCAGAATTAAGGTATCTAACATAAACTTTGCGCCAAGCTGAAAGCCTTTCATAAAGTGGTCTTTACTGTTGAATTCCATAACGTCGGAATATGCGCCTGTTAACGTGGAAAACCAATGGCTCTCGTCCTCTGTGTTGGAATGTTGTTCAAAGTATGCGGTTAATTTTTGCTCGTTCTCTAAAATCATAGAAAGAAATCTTGCGTATTCGGAATCTTGGTCAAAACTTTCCTGACATGGGCAAATATTGCCGTAATACAGTTCCTCAATGATGTTTAGTCCCGCGCTCTCATATAACGTTTGTGAATGATTGTTCATAAAAAATCAGCCTTTCAAAATAAATTTTTTACTCACAACCACTTGCAAACAGGAGGTACGCAGTGTATAATATTTGTGTACACTGTCCGCAAGGGGAGTGACGTTCGGGGAGTGGCTGACGCTTGGTGAGGGTAAGCCACTTCCGTTTTTTTATGCGTCCAACTCATCATATATCCGTTTGATACCTTTTCTTACAACATCTGAACGTGTGGTATTTAATACCTCGGTACATTTTTTTAGCTGTGCTTTTGTTTCTTCACTGACAAGAACAAAAATGCGGTCTTTTAAAGGATTTTCAGATTTTGGACGACCTAACTTTTTTTGCGCCATTTGTTCACCTCGCTTTTCTATGCGCATATCTATATTATATTCTTATGCGCATAGAAAGTCAAGTATTATTTTAAAATTTTTAATATTATTTGTTCATTTTCTCGCATGTCCGAGAAAACGAACCAAAAGAGGGACACAAGGAGGGGGAAAGAAAACCTTAGTTCCCCCCTCCTTGACCACCCCCTCTGGCGCCTATCGGCGCGATTCCCAAGGCGAGTGCCTATTCATGCAGTGCAGTCTACCATCAAGTTTTTGCCCTCCACCCGTTTGACGGCTGTAAGGCGTACCATATTTGAAATGACTTATGATAATTTTGCTATTATCCTGAAAGGGTCAGGGGTTACGCCGCGGGGATTTTAAACGGTTTTAGCTTTGCCCCGCGGCGGGGGTATTTAAAAGAGGGGTGTCCCCTCTTTTTGTTCTTTGGTTCGTTTCTCACATGAGAAATGAACAAATGATATTAAAAAGTTGTAAAGAAAATTTTAAAAAATGTTCTTTTGCTCGTTTGCCGGGCAGGCAGAAAATAAACAACAATACGGAATTTTTTGTACAAAAAGAGAGTAGATTTTTTTTGGTATATATGGTAAAATAAAAATGTAGTTCATGCAATTTAAAATGATGGAGCGTGTGAGATGCAGAATTTAAAGCAGGTCGAAATCTTTACGGACGGCGCGTGCAGCGGCAATCCCGGTCCGGGCGGCTACGGCGTTGTGATGAAGTATAAACAGCACCGCAGAGAGGTTTCGGGCGGGGCGGCGGATACGACCAACAACCGTATGGAACTGCTGGCGGCTGTGACCGGCTTGGAACTGCTAAACGAACGCTGCCGCGTTACGCTGTACAGCGATTCCAAATATGTGGTGGACGCGGTGGAAAAAGGCTGGGCAGTAAAGTGGCGCGCAAACGGCTGGATGCGGAACAAGAGAGAGCCCGCACTCAATCCCGACTTATGGACGCGTTTGCTGGACTTGCTGGACAAGCACGAGGTTACCTTCGTTTGGGTAAAAGGTCACGCGGGACATCCGGAAAACGAGCGCTGCGACCAACTTGCGGTGCAAGCCGCTCAGCAGTATAAGTAATTTTGCCGTATCGCAACGGAAGTGTGTTTATTTTCCTGAAATTGGGCGCATACTGATTTCAGGAGGTGTTACACATGGTTGTAGCAGTACAGCAGGGATTGAATCACATCAAGGCACAACTGAGACAAATGGGTTATGAAACCGTAACCTACGGCGATTATCCTTATCCGGTGGACGCGTTGGTTTATTACGGCTCGCTCAGCCGGCGCAGTGTTTTGCAAGCGACTGTTCCGCAGCAGAAAAAGGGAATGCTGCTTGTCTGCGCGGATAACAAAACCGTCGCGGAGATTGCGGAAGTTTTAAATCGGCGTCTTTATACCCCGTTATTTTAAAGAGCAAACGGAGAACATCTACTTTTCATAGATTGATTGGCTTATGTCAATCGGTTTCTCTGTCAATTTTACAAAGAAAGGTAGGAAAACAATGAACAAACGTATTTATGTCGACCACGCGGCGACAACGGCTGTTTTGCCGGAGGTTTTGGAGGAAATGATTCCATACTTCTGTGAAAATCCGGGCAACCCGTCCAGTATTTACGCGGAGGGACGTTCGGCGCGCAAAGCGGTTGAGGAGGCGCGTGAAAAGGTGGCGTGTGCCATCGGAGCACAGCCGAAAGAAATTTATTTTACCGGTTCCGGTACGGAGGCGGACAACTGGGCAATTCGCGGCGCGACGTATGCCAACAGCGGCAAGGGGAAACATATCATCACCACTGCCGTGGAGCATCACGCGGTACTGCACACCTGCCAAAAGCTCGAAAAAGAGGGCTTTACAGTCACGTATCTTCCGGTAGATGAGTATGGGATGGTATCGGCGGAAGATGTCAAAAAGGCGCTCCGTGAGGATACAATTCTGATTACTGTAATGTACGCAAACAACGAGATAGGAACGGTCATGCCGATAGAGGAAATCGGCGAAATTGCCAAGGAGGCGGGCGTGCTTTTCCACACGGACGCTGTTCAGGCAATCGGACATATTCCTATCGATGTAAATAAATGTCATATTGATATGCTTTCCCTGACGGGGCATAAGTTCCATGGCCCGAAGGGAACGGGCGCGCTGTATGTGCGCGCAGGGGTTAACCTCCCGTCCTTTATCACCGGCGGCGCGCAGGAGAAAAATAAGCGCGCCGGTACGGAAAATGTTCCGGGAATCGTCGGACTTGGCAAGGCAATTGAACTGGCAACCGCGAATATAGAAGAAAAAGCGGCAAAACTGTCCGCTTTGCGTGATTCATACATCGAAAAGGTACTTCAGGCAGTACCGTACAGCCGTTTGAACGGTCACCCGACCAAGCGGCTGCCCGGCAACGCGAATATTTCCTTTGAATTTATTGAGGGAGAGGGCTTGCTGCTCAGTTTGGATATGAAAGGGATTTCCGCCTCCAGCGGCAGTGCGTGTACTTCGGGTTCTTTAGACCCGTCGCACGTTTTGCTTGCTATCGGCTTGAAACATGAGCAGGCGCACGGCTCCCTGCGTACTTCCTTTGACGAGGAAAACACTATGGAAGATGTGGATTATATCGTTTCTTCCTTGGCGGAAATTGTGGAGCGGTTGAGAAGTATGTCGCCGCTCTACGAAGAATTTGTGAAAAATTCTAAGTAAATTGCCGCATCTCGGCATTTTGTAATCTATATGAATTGAGTGAATGAAAGGATTGAAAATATAACGTGTAAAAACACGTTAAGCCTCCGGCGGAATGATGCGTGTGCGAAATTTTGCTCACAAAAACTGTTCGCAAACGCACATACGCTAATCTCCATTATACGCCTTATCCGCCCACAGTAAGGTGTAGGAGAATTTTATTGTTACTATTTGTGGGCGGAAAGGCTATGGAGATTATTATGTACAGTGAAAAGGTAATGGACCATTTTACAAACCCGCGCAATGTGGGCGAGATTGAAGGCGCAAACGCAGTCGGACAGGTAGGCAATCCGAAGTGCGGCGATATTATGAAAATGTATATGAAAATCAATGAGGAAACCAACGTGATTGAGGAGGTCAAATTCAAGACCTTTGGCTGCGGCGCGGCGATTGCGACCTCCAGTATGGCAACGGAACTGGTGAAAGGCAAGACGATTGATGAGGCATTGGAAATCACAAACAGTGCGGTTGCGGAGGCGTTGGACGGACTGCCGCCGATTAAAATGCATTGCTCCAACTTGGCGGAGGAGGCAATTCACGCGGCAATCGGCAACTATTACGAAAGTAAGGGCATGGATACCAGCCATTTAAAATGCGGAGACGGCTGTTCCTGCTGCGGCGAGGAACACGAGGGCTGTGAACACGGACACGGAGAATGATTCCATGAAGAAAAAAGTGTTGATAGGTATGTCCGGCGGTGTGGACAGCAGTGTGGCGGCGGCTGTTCTGCTTGAGATGGGTTATGACGTTGTGGGAGTAACCATGCGCCTGTGGGACGGCGAGGAGATTAACGGCTCTTTCGCAGAGGGAACGTGCTGTTCTCTTTCGGCAGTGGAAGATGCGCGGCGGGTTGCGTACAAACTCGGCATTGACTATCATGTGCTGGACTTCCGCAGTGAATTTGACAAACACGTTGTGGACTACTTTACAAGGGAATATCAGAGCGGCCGCACACCGAATCCGTGTATTGCCTGCAACAAGTATATCAAGTTTGACGCCATGTTGAAAAAGGCGGATATGCTGGGCGCGGAGTACATAGCGACTGGACATTACGCCAAGGTGGAATTTGACGAAAATCTTAACCGTTATCTGCTGAAAAAATCCAACGCGGCGCGCAAAGACCAAACATACGCTTTGTACGGATTGACACAGCGGCAGCTTTCCCGCATTGTAATGCCTTTGGGTGACATCGGGGATAAAGAGACGGTGCGGCAAAAAGCGCTGGAACTGGATTTACCGGTTGCCGATAAGCCGGACAGTCAGGAAATTTGTTTTGTTCCTGATCAGGACTATGCGGGATTTATTACGCGGCGCAGCGGAGACTCCTGCAAAAAAGGAAATTTTATTGACACGCAGGGTAATGTTTTGGGCGAACATAACGGAATTATTCATTATACCGTCGGGCAGCGTAAAGGACTGGGTATCACGTTTGGCAAACCGATGTTTGTTATTAAGATTGACCCGCAGACCAACGAAATTATGCTTGGGGAAAAGGGCAGTGAATTTTCAGACTGTCTTTACGCCAACCACTTGAATTTTATTCCTTTTGACCAATTGCGGAACCCTATGCGCGTGAAAGCGAAAATACGCTACAGCGCGCAGGAGGCGGACGCGGAAATCAGCATGATAGACGAGGAACTGCTCAAGGTGGAGTTCGACAATCCGCAAAGGGCTGTGACGCCGGGGCAGGCGGTTGTACTCTATGAACCGGACAGCGATATTGTCATTGGCGGCGGACTGATTGTGTAAATACGTTCCAAAAGCGATGAAACAGCAGTTTAATTGCATAACGAAGAAAGGATATCAGCATGGAATTTACAGAGCTTAGACGACGGGTGATAGATCGCGATTACGCAAGACTGAACGCGAAACAGAAAGAGGCAGTGTATCATACGGATGGACCGCTGCTCGTTCTGGCGGGAGCGGGGTCGGGCAAAACAACGGTAATTGTACATAAAATAGAGCATCTGATTCGCTACGGCAGAGCATATCACAGCGAAGAGGTTCCGCTTTTGCCCACCGAGGAGGAGCAGGAGATTTTGCAATGGTACGCAGACGGCGAAGTAGACGAGTTCCCGCAAGAATTGGCGGAGTATCTCTCGTTTCGTCCTGTGCGGCCGTATCAGATTCTCGCTATCACTTTTACCAACAAAGCGGCGGCAGAGTTGAAAAACCGTCTGATTGCCAAGCTGGGTGAAGAAGGCGCGGACGTGTGGGCGGGAACGTTTCATTCCATGTGCCTGAAATTTTTGCGGCGGGACATTCACTTGCTTGGTTTTGAGAAGAATTTTGTGGTATTTGATACCGCCGACCAACAGACGGTAATGAAAGAATGTATCAAGGAACTGGAATTGGACGACAAAAAATATCCGTACCGTATGCTGCTCAGTCAAATCAGCCGCGCGAAGGACAGGCTGATTACGCCCGATAAATACACCGAGACAGTCGGGACGGACGAGTTTAATACTATTATCGGCAAAACGTACCGGCTGTATCAACGTAAATTAAAGCAATATAACGCGTTGGATTTTGACGATTTAATTGGTTATACCGTGCGGCTGTTTGAGGAGTTTCCGGAGGTGCTGGAATCCTATCAGGACAAGTTTCGCTATGTGCTGGTAGATGAGTATCAGGATACCAATCACGCGCAGTATCGTTTTGTCAGTCTGCTCGCAGGCAAGCATAAAAACCTCTGCGTGGTCGGCGATGATGACCAAAGTATTTACAAATTCCGCGGCGCGGACATTCAAAATATTTTGGGCTTTGAATCGGAATTCAAGGACGCGGCGGTGATTAAGTTAGAGGAAAATTACCGTTCCACACAGACGATTTTGGACGCCGCCAACAAGGTGATTGCTCACAATATGGGGCGCAAGGGCAAGGCGCTCTGGACAGGCAACGGAGCGGGAGATAAAATTACCGTTTACAATGCCGCGAACGAGCATGACGAGGCGTATTTTATCGCCGATAAAATACGCGCGCTCTGTGCGGAGGGAATGAGCTACAATGATTTTGTAATTCTGTACCGTATGAACGCGCAGTCGCGAGTTATCGAGGATTCGCTGCTGCGCTCTGCGGTTCCGTACCGTGTTTTGGCAGGACTGCGATTCTATGACCGCAAGGAAATCAAGGATTTGACCTCATATTTGCGCTTGGTGCAAAATCCGCATGATAACGTTGCGCTCAAGCGGGTAATTAATGAACCAAAGCGCGGCATCGGTGCGACGACGGTAGAGCGAATAGAAGCACGAGCCGCGGTTGAGGGAAAGAGTATGTTTGAAATCTGTCAAACGATTGCCGAGTATGACGAACTTGCGAAAGCGGCGGCAAAAATCGGCGGTTTTACGCAGTTGATACAGAATTGGCAGGCAGAACTGAATCAGGGAATCGGTCTGGAAGAACTGGTGAAAAAGGTATTGCACGAAAGCGGCATGGTGGACGCCTTGAACGCGGATTTGAGCGTGGAAAATCAAACGCGGATAGAAAACTTGAACGAGTTTTTGTCTATGGTACAGCAAACGGTTAAGGAAACGCCGGAAATTACATTAGAGGAAATGCTGGAGAATATTACACTGGTTTCGGATATCGACAACTATGACGAGGCGCAGGAAACCGTCACGTTAATGACGCTCCACAGCGCAAAAGGACTGGAATTTCCGGTTGTCTTTTTGGTCGGAATGGAGGAAGGCATTTTCCCCGGAATGCGCTCGTTCAACAGTGCGGAGGAATTGGAGGAAGAGCGTCGCTTATGCTATGTCGGCATCACCCGCGCAAAGCGTCAGTTGTTTATGACCCATGCGCGGACGCGGACACTGTTCGGCACAACCAAATATAACATGGTATCACGATTTATAAAGGAAATTCCCGACGAGCTTTACACGGAAATTGAAAAGGAGAAAAAGACGCTGTCGGCGGACGTTCATATACAGCAGCGGAAAGCGCCTTCGTTTGGGCAGAGCAGTTTGCTGGACCAATCGACGAAAAAAGTGCCGGATTCTTCTGCCGGTACGGGGCTGGATTTCCAAGCAGGCGATATTGTACTGCACAGAAAGTTTGGTAAAGGCAAAGTCATCGGCGCTCAGCCTGTCGGTAACGATATGTTCCTCAAAGTAGATTTTGAAAGCGTCGGAGAGAAAAATCTAATGGCGGCATATGTGCGCCTGGAGAAAGTGGAGCAATAATTATGTATCATGATTTTGCAAGCGTTTATGACCAATTACAAGACGCAGATTATGAGCGGTTTGTGGATTACTATGAAGAAATCTTTCAAAAATTCGGATGCAAACCGGAACTGGTACTGGATTTGGCGTGCGGAACGGGAAATATTACTCTGCCGATGGCAAAGCGCGGCTACGATATGATAGGGATAGACCTTTCGGTTGAAATGCTGAATGTTGCCCGCGAAAAGGCGGCAGAGGCAGGACAGAATATTCTTTTTCTGAATCAGGATATGACGGAGTTTGAATTGTATGGCACGGTAGACGCAATCGTTTGTGCTTTGGATGGGGTGAACTATCTGACGGAGGACGGGCAGCTTGCGGAGGTGTTCCGTTTGGCAGAAAATTATCTCAATCCGGGCGGTATTATGATTTTTGATATCAATACCGAATATAAATTAAAACATATTCTTGGCGGAAAGACGTTTGTAAATGAAGAAAATGGGATATACTATGTTTGGCAGAATTTTTATGAGGATAGTACAAACATTTGCCAGTTTGTCCTGAATTTTTTTCAGGAGCAGGAGGACGGCTCTTACTTACGGTTTGATGAGTATCAGGAGGAACGAGCCTATACCGAGACGGAAATACACAGCTTGGCTGAGCGTTCTGAATTGGAAGTTCTGGGCTGTTTTGCCCCGTTTTCCTTTCTCCCTCCGGCAAAGCGGGAGGAACGCGTCTTTTTTGTTCTTCGCAAAAAACGGTTGACAAACGGCTGATGCTATGCTATACTTAATCCATATGCCAATCGCATTTTGGCAAAGTTCTTAGGAGGTACGTTTTTATGCAAGGAAAGGTAAAATGGTTTAACCCCGAAAAAGGTTTTGGATTCATTGAGAGCGAAGATGGCACAGATGTATTTGTTCATTTTTCCGCTATCACAATGGAGGGATACAAAACCTTGGACGAGGGCGCAGAAGTTGAATTTGATGTTGTCGATGGAGCAAAAGGACCGCAGGCAGCAAATGTGCAGCGTGTGTAACCTTTTATGAGATAAACGGAAGAAGAAACTATAAAACCGGCTCTTGCGAGCCGGTTTTTTCATAATAATATCAAGAAATGGAGCGATATGAGATGGATCAATTAGTAAAGGCGGTTACAACAAACGGGATGCTGCGGGTATTTGCTGTCACAGCAAAAGAGACAGTTGATAAAGCGCAAAAACTGCATGGTTTATATCCGGTGGCGTCGGCGGCTTTGGGCAGAATGCTAAGTGCAGGACTGATGATGGGGGCGGATTTAAAAGACCCTAACTCTCGTATCACATTGCAAATGAAAGGGGACGGACCGCTCGGCAAGGTAATTGTGGTTGCGGCTCCCGAAGGCTGGGTGAAGGGCTGTGTGGATTTTCCGGCAGTAGAGTTGCCGCTGCGCGATGACGGCAAGCTGAATGTCGGGCGTGCAATCGGCAAAAACGGCTATTTTGGAGTGATTAAAGACTTGCGCATGAAAGAGCCTTATATCGGACAAGTTCCCATTCAAACGGGCGAAATCGGCGATGATTTAGCATACTATTTTATGCAGTCTGAGCAGATTCCAAGCGTAGTAGGTTTGGGTGTGTTGGTGGGCAAAGATTGCGGTATTGAACAAGCGGGTGGATTTATCATTCAGGTGATGCCGGACTGCGACGAAGAGACTCTGTCGCGCTTGGAAAAGCGGGCAGGCGAGCTTGCAAGTGTGACGGAACTTCTTTCGCAAGGAATGGATGCAGAGGGGTTACTGCGCCATGTAATGCATGGGTTTGAGATAGAGGTTTTAGAGCACAAGGAGGTTCGTTTTGAATGCGATTGCAGTCGTGAGCGCATGGAGCGGGTTCTTATCAGCTTAGGCAAGCAGGAGTTAGCGGATATGATTGAAGAGCAGCATGAGGCGGAAATTGTCTGCCATTTTTGCAACACGAAATATCATTTTGATGAATCGGAACTGCAAGGTTTGGCGGAGCGTTGCAAAAACAATAATCATAATTACGAAAAATAGAAAAAGTGAGTATACGCGAGAAATAGTAAGAAAATCCAAGCGAAATTGAACTTAATCGAAAATAATCGTATATGGCTGCTTTGACTTTTGATTGCTAACTCTGTATAATATCTAATGTCGCTAATGAAGAGGGTATCTGAAAAAGCGGCAAAAAATAATGTGGGAGCATAGCTCAGCTGGGAGAGCATCTGCCTTACAAGCAGAGGGTCATAGGTTCGAGCCCTATTGTTCCCACCATATTTTTTGGTCCGGTAGTTCAGTTGGTTAGAACGCCAGCCTGTCACGCTGGAGGTCGTGGGTTCGAACCCCATCCGGATCGCCAATATTTGCCTCTGTAGCTCAGTCGGTAGAGCAGGGGACTGAAAATCCCCGTGTCGATGGTTCGATTCCGTCCGGAGGCACCACGTCGTCGCAAGCTTCATATCGCTTGCGACGACTTTTTATGCTTCGCAAAAAATGTCGCCGGTGCGCTCATTCCGCTGCGACTCCTTTTTCCCAAAAGTCCACTACGTTAGAACTTTTGGGAGCCCTTTAAGCCCTAATAATGCATCATACTGTCACCGCTCCTCTTTCCCACAAAACGATAAAACTGTTTTGCGGGAGCCCTGCCCTCCTTTATCAAAAGGGGATGATGTTTTCGGCGTTCGGGGTATCTAAACCGTTCAGTCCGTCCACGTCGTCGCAAGCTTCATATCGCTTGCGACGACTTTTTATGCTTCGCAAAAAATGTCGCCGGTGCGCTCATTCCGCTGCGACTCCTTTTTCGTAAAAAGTCCACTACGTTGGGACTTTTTACGAGTATGCGCCTTCGGCGCAAAAAATATAAACTCCGCGCTTTACGCATTATACAAACTTTGCTCCGTTCCGATTTTTTGTTATAAAACCGATATAAAAATTTGGTATGGAATGTCATTTTTCTTTGTGTTACATTTAAATCACTAAAATTTCACAAGGAGGAATTTCAATGATTTTTCTGACGCACTGCGGATAGCCAATTAGCACAATATGGAAAATGAATAGATAAACACACTTGCAAATCCCGTTGCTTTCTGCTATAATGATTTTATCATAGGAGGGAGAGTAATGAACCGTTTTTGGAAGCTGAAACGCACTTCTGTCATTTGGCAGCTGACGGCATCATTTCTGTTGATTTTGCTGATACCTATTATCTGTAATATCGTAATTTACAGCGAAATCCGCAAAGATATTCGGGAAGAATTAAAAGAAAAAAACGCAGTATTTTTTCAAAATATCCAGCGCAGTTTGGAGCTTTCTCTCAACGACTATTCCCAGTCAGTCTCCGAACTTACGGTCAAGCCTGCGGTGATTGCGCTGAGCAATCTCTCTGCTCCGAACGAAATCACCCCTGAATTGGAAGAAGACTTTCGCGACAGCTTGAAGCCGTATTATCAAACCATGTATAATGCATATAAATTTTACTGTTGTTTTAATAATGTAGAGTTAATCGGTACAACCACCGGACTCCAACAGGAGGAGACTTTTTTCAGTACCGCTTACGACGGCTTGGACATTGAATTTTCCGACTGGAAGAAGTGGATTAGTTCCGCCTCCGGAGATATTCGAGTGGTTAAGGGGACGGGAACACTGTCCGCGGTCGCGCCGAAATATATTTTAATCAAATACCGCATGAACAATAACGCCATTATGGTGATTATGCTGCGAGATGTTTATCTAAGCTACAATATTGAAAAGATGTTGAACAACGGCGCAATCAAACACGAAATTTTCAGCGCGGACGGACAGCTTTTAGCAACAACACTTTCTTCTGACACCGACTCCGCAGACTTAATCCCGCAGTTGACAGGTACTGCCGGTATTTTGGACGTAAAACTGAACGGTAAGCCCATTGTTGCGTCTTATTCTACACTGACATCGCCCGGATGGAAATTGGTATTTTACACCCCGGAGGAATTATATCAATCCGGACGGACGGGTATGCGTCTGGTACTTTTACTAATGCTTGCTGCTATTCTTGTAGGCGTTATATTGATTCCGTGGTTGGTCAAGCGGCAATATAACCCTGTACGCAGAATTTTGTCCCATCTGCCGGAGAACGGCGGTGGACAGCGGGAAAATGAATTCGCGCAAATCGAATCCGCGCTTTTAGAGTCAGCAAAGCAGTGGCAGACTTTGCAGCAACAGCAGCAGCGCACGGCTCAAAATGATTTCTGGATAAAAATACTCAACGGAGTTTTCACCAGCTTTACAGAAGAGGACGTACACAAATACTCTAAACCGTACTTTACCACAACACCTAATATGGTAGGCGTTCTGCCTATGAACGACTATGTCAGCCTGTTTCACGAGGACGACCTGCCCGACTATACGCGTTTCAACTTGATGATGACTGTGCTTGATAACATGGGCAGTGAATTACTTGAGGCGCAGGGAGTGGAGGCTTTCTTCCTTGAAAGTGGCGGAAACTGTGTCATTCTCTTCGGATTAAAATCGCCGGACGACATCGAACGGCTGCAAACAGGTTTGCAGGAACTGTTGGACAAAATGCGCGAGTATTTCAATATGGAATTATGTATTGCAGTCAGCGACTGGCACAATGATTTATACAGCCTCGCGAACGCGTATTCAGAAGCGTTGAACGGACTGGATTATATCCGTTTTTCCGAAGAAACCGATTTATTGTTCTATGAGGATATTGCGAAAAACCAAGTCAAACACTTTATTCTGGAGACAGAAGAAATTAACACGCTTTGCAAATATATCAAATACGCGGAGGCAGAACAGGCATGTGAATTTACTGACGGGCTGATTTCCCGTTTCACGCATTCGGTCAATTTCAGTCCGGTTGTCTTTAAATACTATATCAATGACATCGTTAACGCTATTACCCGTAATTTTCAGGAATACATTGCGGATGATAACAATGAAGTCAGAGAAATCTATATCCTGACGCTCTCTTCTACTCCGGAGATGCAGACGGTTAAAAATGGAATCCGTTCGTTGATATGCGCCATCTGCGATAAAATACAAAAGGAGATTACGGATATTGAAAACAGCAAGGAAACCACTTCCTCACTTGCGCTGCAAATCCGTGATTATATTGACGAGCGTTATACCGACCCCGATATGTGTGCCAGTATGGTTGCGCAGGAATTTCAAATCAGTACACCGTATATCTCCAAGATATTTAAAACGGTGGAAGCAGGAGGCTTCATCAATTATATTAACAATAAACGAATTGAAAAGGCGAAAGAGCTGCTGCGGTTCAGTGATGAAAAAATAGCGGATATCGCAGAGCAAACGGGATTTTCCAACACTACATCTTTCATTCGTTTGTTCAAAAAAATTGAGGGAATCCCGCCCAGCACGTATCGAAAATATCCGCAGGAAAACGAAGGTTAAAATTTGTCAACCTTATTTTTAAAATTGTGAGTTGCTTAGTAATCGAAAATCTTGTAGACTGTTCTTAACGGACAGTCTACTTTTATTTATAATATAGGAGGATTTTCTATGCAAAACTTTAATGCAGCTCTTTTTGACGAACTGATGCCGCTTTATCCTGATACCAACGCGGCAGAGGGGGCAGACAGCTACCGCGTTGCCGGATGTAACGGCACATTTGTCGGTGTTCATATCATGCTCAACGGACTTACACTCGGCATTCCTGTCAGTGTGGAAATTCAAGGTCCGCACCGCAGCTATAAAACCTTTCAGCTGCGCGCGCTGCCTGTAGAGGTGAACACAGGCGCGAAACAGCGGACGGAATATTTAAAAAATGATGTGAACGAAAATGTTATACGGCGCGCGCCTTTTATGATTTATGATGTTTTGGAACCGTTTTATAAAATTTTTCAGCCGCAGTTTACCACCGCGGCACTTGCGGTTAAAATACCGGTTGAATATTGCCGCAAGCAGCGCACACAAAGCTTTCATATCGCGGTGACACACGGCGGCATCAGCAAAAATCTTAACCTATTCATTGACGAATATCCTGCCGTTGTGCCCAAAGCCGGAAAGGACACCTTTCAGTATGTGAACTGGTTTAATCTCGGACACATTGCGGAAGCGTTTCACTGTGAAAAGTGGTCACCGCGCTTTCTGACCGTGTTGGAAAAATATATGCGTGCGGCGGCATTTTCTCGCCAAAACGTGTATAATATTGAGCTTTACGAAGTATTCGACTTAGACGAAAACGGACGTCCGAAACTGAATGAAGAACATTTGGATATTTTAACAAATCTTGCCCTGCGTTCCGGAATGGCGTATTTACAGGGCGGGGCGTTTGCCGGACGTCATTGTCCAACCTCTGACAATGACGCGTTTTATCAAAGCTTAGACCATGAAAATATTCAAAATCCCGACGAGATTGGTGAGGCGTTCAAGTTTGCAGCATTTGACGAGTTTGACCATGTAACGGAAGCAAAGGTGACCATATCCGGCGCATTGCTTTCCACGGCGCAAGGCGAGGAAGATTTGCGTTCCATGGCGGCACAGCTATATGCTTACCTGAAAAAACATCAGCTTTGTGACATCTGGACGCAGTGCTGTCTGGACGAGCCAAATGAGGCGTTAGAGCCTGTTTACCGTAAAATTAACCGCATTGTCCGCGCGGAAATGCCCGACATCGAATTGTTAGAGCCGACTTTGGTCGGACATCCGTTAGAGGATACCATGGATATTTGGTGTCCCACTGTAGCGGAATACGAGGACGATATAGATTTTTACACTTCTCGTATCAAAAAAGGTGAAAAAGTTTGGGTTTACACCTGCCTGACGCCGGGGGCGAACTACTGTAACCGTCTGCTGGACATGGAACGGCTTCGTCAGGTATGGCTTGGCTGGTCACCCATGCGCTATCCTGACATCAGCGGCTACCTGCACTGGGGCGGCACATTCTATCAAAAGGAAGGCGTTTACAACCGCCAAACTGCATTTTTTGCGGAAAATGTACTGGAATTTCACCCCAAATACGCGATGTTCCTGCCGGCAGGTGATGGCTGTATCTTCTTCCCGGGGCACAATTTTCCGTTAATCTGTACCCGAAGCGAGGCGCACCGCATCGGTTTGGAGGATTTGTGCTTGTTGACGCAATTACAGCAAACCAATCCTGAAAAGGTGCAAACAATGCTGGACAAGGTGTTCCGCAGTTTCTGCGATTTTGAAAAAGATGTGACTGTCTACCGTGAAATCCGAAAGGAATTGCTGGAAACAGTCAGCGAATAAATCTTTACAGCCCCGCAAAGAAAGGTATCATCTTTCTTTGCGGGGCTGTAAGGCAAAAGCAAATCCCATTCCATGGCAGACATTATTGAAAAGTGTTTTCAATCGGCGGGTCACAGTACCAACTGATTATTTTGAAATTGCATTTTAAAACAGAAACAAAAGCAGATGCCAAGGTTCTAATTGAAAATAGGTAAATTTATTTGTAATCGGCGGGTCACATTGTTGGCTGATTATCTTAAAATTATGCTCGTTAAAAAACGCTTGTTCTTCCTCCTCGGACAGTGTCCGGTTATTTTCTCTTACTTCAATGCATAATCCGTTATCGTTTTTATTTTTATATTCGGAATCTCCCATATAGTATTCAGTAGTTTTATCAGGATAACAATACATACTGTATTGTCCAATTTCTTCAAAAACAGGACGCTTTTTATAATCTCTGCCCCATGACTTTACTTTGTTAAATCCGAATGGATGATCTACATATTTAATTCCCTTAAACTTACCAATCATAGTATTTTTAAAGACTTTTTCCACCCCATCAATTTCATACTTTAATTCATAGTGAAACTTTGCATTTTTAATAAGCGGTTTGGGAGGAGGGGGCGTAAATGCAGAATACAAAAAGAATATTGATGACATAAAAATTGCCGCTACCGCAACAAAAAGATTGCCACCTGCCCGAGCAAAGGAATGAGCAAGCCACTTAGCGATTGCAAAACACCCGGACATAAAAGCTGCCGCGCCAAGTATAATAAACACAATCCTTTTTATACGGTTTTTCTTTTTCAAGTTCTTCCCCCCTAATTTAATCCTTGAATGACAGAAAACATATGGTGATTACCGACCAGTTGGTTTATTATGTCCTCATCGTATACTTGTTGTTGTATTATCGCAGTGCGTATTGTTGGTATGCGTGCCGGAGATACCGGACCTATCCCCGTCCAAGCCAGCACTTCGTTTTCTACCACGTACTGTACCATATTGCCGGTGTAATTATTTCCATCTAAGCCGTAATCTTCTAAGTTGGCGTTAGCAGGATTAAACAGAATGGCATCTCGGTTGGTTGCTACGGCAGCAGCTGCCGCTTCTGCACCGCCCTTGGAGTGTCCTATAAAAGTAATCTTTTTTCCACCTGCATATTCTGAAAATCCTCGTGCGCAATTGATAGCGTCCCACATATCTGCTGATTTTGATGTAAAATGCCGTTCAGCATTATTCACCCAATCCATAGGCTTTTCCAAGAAACTTGACGATCCTTTAAATACAATGAAATATTCGGAAGGATTGAGCCAATCGTCTCCATCTTTTATATAAAAACCCATTTTCATTCCTTGTCTGCCTTCCCAGACGTCAATCAATCTCCAGCATTTTTCGTATTTTCCCTCTTCGCCGGGTAACTTAATTTTCGTAATACGACTATCTTTATTTTCAGCGCTTCGCTCATTAAACCGCTGCTCAACTTCAAACCTACGCGGCGAAACACTTAAAGGTATCTTGCCATAAATATGTTCAGCAGCTGCAGCTGCTTTTCTTACGGACGGAAGAAAAAATCTAGGGTCGAATTCCTCGTAAACAAATTCGCCATTTTTATCTTTGCCAATTGGCGCGGGCAAAATCGACTCTGTGATTTTTTCCATATCTCTTTCTGTGATACTTGATAATGGGTTTTGTTTGAAAAAATAATCGCTTTAATGCAATTTCTTTTTCTCTTAAACTGTTTTGCTTCCAAATGAAGCTATCTACACTTTTATTATAGGTGTTTTGTTCCTGATTGTCAAGTGTACTTGCTTGCACCTTATCGCTGATAATGCCCGATGGATCACTGAAAAAATGTTCCTGTAGAGGATTGCCTTGATTCAATCCCAGTATCTGCTCACACCTCCATCCGTAATCTGCCATAGGGTCACTCGTCAGGACAAACTCCGTATTATTCATTTTCGGCTTACGCCGAAAACTCATCCACTCCGTTGTCCTTCCTCTTCCCAAAAAATCACGCGCAAGCGCAGGATTTTTTGGGAGCCCTATTCCAATTCTTCTATACAATTCTCCTGAAAGCGTCTTGCCGCTTCCTCTGCTAAGTATTTGTTTTGGTAGTTATTGCTCATTATACAACCTCCTTTAAAATGGTAAATTTTTTGTATTTAAACTATATCATGTTAAAGAGTGACATTTCGTGCCATATTTCCGCACAAAAAAGGTGCAGAAAATATTTTCTGCACCTTTTTACACGTTATCTATTCAAATATTATCCCTGATATCCGTTCGGGTTCTGTTGTTGCCACCGCCAGGAATCCTCGCACATTTCCTCCAATTCCCGTATAGCTTTCCAGCCCAGTTCCCGTTCCGCTTTGGAGGGGTTGGCGTAACACGCGGCAATGTCTCCCTCACGCCGCGGCTGAATCTCATACGGAATTTTATGCCCGCAAGCCTTTTCCGCCGCCGCTACAATTTGCAATACCGAATATCCGTGACCCGTACCGAGATTATATATCGACACGCCAGTCTTTTCCTTCAGCTTTTCCACCGCTTTGACGTGTCCTGCCGCCAAATCCACAACGTGAATGTAATCGCGCACCCCTGTGCCGTCCGGCGTGTCATAATCATTGCCGAACACGCCCAGCCGTTCCAACTTGCCAACCGCTACCTGTGTGACATACGGCATCAAATTGTTCGGAATTCCCTTAGGGTCCTCACCGATTTTACCACTCTTATGCGCGCCGATAGGATTAAAATACCGCAGCAACACTACGTTCCATGCAGAATCAGAGGTATGCAAATCCGTCAGGATCTGCTCCAGCATGGACTTCGTCCAGCCATAAGGATTGGTACAAACCCCTTTCGGACAATTTTCGGTAATCGGAATCTCCGCCGGATCACCGTAAACCGTCGCGGAAGAACTGAACACAATATCTTTCACGTTATGCTCACGCATTACCGCGCACAGCGTTAGTGTGCCGGTAATGTTATTGTGATAGTACTCCAACGGCTTCTGCACCGATTCGCCAACCGCTTTCAAACCCGCAAAATGAACCACACTGTCAATCGATTCCGTTTCAAAAATCTTTTCCAGCGCCGCGCGGTTCAAAATATCTTCCTCATAAAAAGTGATTTTTTTGCCCGTAATTTCTTCCACGCGTTTGAGCGCCTCCAAACAGGAGTTGCTCAAATTGTCCACTACTACAACCTCATATCCCGCGTTCAACAGTTTCACGCAGGTATGACTGCCGATATATCCCGCACCGCCTGTTACCAATATTGCCATTTGTCATTTCCTCCTTTTGATTACATAAATTTTTTCACGATACTTTGCATGGTTTCCCACTTTTGCTCCATGTCCGCAACCAGTTTTAATTGTGTGCGGCAGCGGTCTAAATTATGTCCCTCACGGTGAATTTTAAAATAAGTATCTCCCTGCAAATAATCAGTGAGAAAACGCATTCCGCACTCAAAGGTCATTACTTTGGCACCCATTGGCAAAAGCTCAATTTCCTTCTCCGTCAGCTTACCACCACAGCCCTCTATGTAACCCTTTGTATACGCCTCAAACAGCCCCATATCACACGACACCTTGGACAAATCCCGTTCATCCTCATCCGCCGTACTTGCGCCGAACCGAATCGAATCGCCGAAGTCATTCATCGCTAAACCGGGCATGACCGTGTCCAAATCAATCACACAAAGCCCCTTGCGCGTCTCGCTGTCCATCAGCACATTGTTCAGCTTGGTATCATTATGCGTCACGCGCAAAGGCAGTTCTCCTTTTGCCTGCAAATCTCCGAACACGTTAGCGACATCCTCACGCGCCAAAATAAAATCAATTTCCTCTTTGACCTCCGCTGCACGCCCGCAAATATCCTCTGACACCGCTTTTTTGAAAACTTCAAACCGCGCCTTAGTGTCATGGAACCCTTGAATGGTTTCATGCAGACGCTCTGCCGGAAAATCCGAAAGCAAGCGCTGAAAATTTCCAAACGCGACCGCACTCTGATAAAAATCTTCTTCTGTTTCCGCGCGGTCAAGGCTGATAGTATCGGTAATAAACGGATAACACCGCCAGTAATTTCCCGCCTCGTCCTTGTAATACGGCTTTCCATCCCGTGCCGCAACAATAGACAAGGTTTCACGCTTGGGGTCGCCGCCGTTTTCGACAATCTTCTTTTTCAAATGCTCGGTCACATTGGCAATGTTCTCCATCAATTGCACCGGCTCTGTAAAAATTTCAGTATTCATGCGCTGCAAAATCAATACCTCCGCAGGTGTAGTGCCCTCCTGCTCCAAAATAATACGATAAGTGTCATTGATATGCCCGCTGCCGTAAGACAACCCTCCCGCTGCCTTTTTATCACCGCAAAACTGCTTTGCGGCGTTCTCTAATTGAGATTGTGTCACAGGTTTCATTTTTCTTCCTCCCATAAATGAGGCGGATATATCCCCTCATCTTTCAGACGACGAATTGCCGCCATTACCATAGGCTTATCCTCTTTATATGTCACGCCGTACCACTTATCCGCCGAGGTAAGTACCGCCGCTCTTGCCTTGCCCTCCGCCAAAAGCTCGCCGACTACCGACGGCAGGAAATATTCGCACTTCAGCGGATTGTTTTTCAATCCGTTATCTAAGAAAGCGGAAAAACGTTTTTGCATTTCCCGCAAGATACTGTGCGTAAAACCCCACATATTCATAGACACAACGGTGTCCGGCGCAAGCGTTTCCCAACTCTCTCCGTCATCTTCCGAAAACATGATTTTATCTTCCCGCTGTTCAATCCGCGTGCGTTCCTGAATGCCGCTCAAAAATCCTGCGCTGTCAACCTCGCAGACGCCGCGCGCCACATGACCGTTTTCGGTCACGGTATTTTTCAGTTGATACCCCACCATCGCATACGAATATACCGCGCCGTCCTCATGAGACGATAAATAATCATAAATTTTTTGGAACGCCTCCACTCCGTAGTAATCATCGGCGTTAATGACCGCAAACGGACCATCTATCACGTCCGCCGCACTCAAAACCGCGTGCGCGGTTCCCCAAGGCTTGACACGCCCCTCAGGCACCTGATACCCCAACGGAAGATTGTCCAGTTCCTGATACGCATACGCCACATCCATAATTTTTTCCATTCTGTTACCGATAACCGCGCGAAAATCCTCCTCGTCCTGACGTTTGATAATAAATACCACTTTTTCAAATCCCGCGCGCTTTGCGTCAAAAATGGAAAAATCCACAATAATATGTCCCTGTTCATCTATCGGGTCAATTTGCTTTAAACCACCGTAGCGGCTGCCCATACCTGCCGCCATAATCACCAATACCGGCTTTTTCATTTTCGTTCCCCTCCTATGAAATATTTTGTCTCTGCGACTCTTACCTACATCATACGGTATCAGGAGTAAAAAGTCTTTATCTTATTTCCGCAATAATTTGCACAATCCGCAATTTTTATTTGCATTTTCCGCTCAAATATTATATAATAAACAGTGTGGATTTTATTACTCCAAGGAGGTGCTCTCAATGTCCTACGAACCTGTCACACTGCGACAGGAAATTGCGGTGAAAAAGATATACACCATTCACTATTTTGAATATCGCAGCGACTTTCACTTTCCCGGAGAAAGTCACGACTTTTGGGAATTTTGCTTTGTAGATAAAGGCGAGGTTTTAATCACCATGGGGGAAAATAAAACGATATTGAAAAAAGGAGAGGTTGCCTTTCACAAGCCGAATGAGTTCCATTCCGTCACCGCCACAGGCGTTTCCGCACCGAATCTTGCCGTGGTGTCCTTTCAATGCAGCGGCAAGGCGATGCGCTTTTTTGAAAATAAAATCCTGCACATCGATAACGCGGAACGAAACTTGCTCGCGCAAATTATATTGGAGGCAAAAAATTGCTTCGGTCAACGTTTAGACAATCCCTATCAGACAAAAATGAATAAAAAGGACATGATTCCGTTTGGCTCGGAGCAATTTCTCCGTCTGTATTTAGAACAATTCCTGCTGCGCCTCATTCGGAGACATACTCTTACTTCCGAACCCTATCAGCGTATTGAAAAAACGTCCAAAAATAAAGGCGACGACGAAACATTTCAACGCCTGATTCTTTATTTGGAAGAACACCTCTCCGAACATTTGACGGTTGAACAAATTTGCAGGGATAATATCATCAGCCGCTCACAGCTGCAAAAACTGTTCCGTACACAAAGCGGGCGCAGCGCTATGGACTATTTTGCGAACCTGAAGATTGAGACTGCGAAAGAGATGATTCGCATGAGTGACATGAACTTTACGCAAATTGCGGAAGAGTTAGGGTTTGCCTCCATCCACTACTTTTCCAGACAGTTTAAAAAAATAACCGCCATGACACCAACCGAATATGCCTACAGCATCAAAATCCTTGCCGAAGGCAGCTTTGAATAGTTTTAATCAATAAGTATAAAGGAGGCTGTTTAAAAGTCATTTTAAACAGCTTCATCTTTTTGGGGGATAGGAAAAAAGACTGTGTCAAAACATTTGGCACAGTCTCCGTTTTAAATCTATACTTCCATAATTACAGGCAGTATCATAGGCTTTCTCTTTGTTTTTGCAAAAATGAAATTGCCCACTTCATTTTTAATATGCGACTTTAAGGTCGTCCAGTCCGTTGCGCGGTTTGCCGTACAATCCTTGACCACATTCGCCGCAGCAATGCGCACGCCCTCCATCAAATTCTCAGACTCACGGACATAGACAAAACCGCGGGAGATGATATCCGGTCCGGCAACCACCGTTCCTGTTTCTTTCTCAATCGTTACAACCGCAATAATAATGCCGTCCTCCGAAAGATGCTTTCTGTCACGCAGAACAATATTGCCGACGTCACCGACACCCAATCCATCTACCAGAACAATTCCGGCAGGAACAGTGCCCGTAATCTTCGCGCTGTTTTGCGAAACCTCAAACACCTTACCGATATCCAAGATAAAGATATTTTTGCTGTCAATCCCCATCTGCAAGGCAGTCTCACGGTGTTTGCTCAGATGCCGGTATTCCCCGTGTACCGGCAGAAAATACTTAGGCTTTGCCAAAGCTAAAATAATCTTTTGCTCCTCCTGACACGCGTGTCCGGAAACATGTACATCATGCAAAGATTCATAAATCACTTCCGCGCCATGCTTGAGCAGTTCATTGATAACGTTGGAAATCGACTTTTCGTTTCCGGGAATCGGGCTGGCGGAAATGATAACCAAGTCGCCCGGCTCAATATTCACCTGCTTGTGTCCGGAAAATGCCATACGGGACAAAGCGGACATTGGTTCGCCCTGGCTGCCGGTAGTAACAATAACAATTTTATCCTTTGGATAACGATTGATTTCATCCAAATCAATGAGCGTATTTTTCGGAATATCCATGTATCCCAGTTCAATCGCCGCCGTCAGCACGTTGACCATGCTTCGCCCTGAAACCGCTACTTTCCTGCCATACTTGACCGCAGAATTGATAATCTGCTGCACCCTATGTATGTTGGAAGCAAATGTAGCGACAAATATTCTCTGATTGCTTTTTTCAAACAAATTGTCAAAGGTCTTTCCTACCGTCCGCTCACTCATGGTATATCCCGGACGCTCGGAATTTGTGCTGTCGGACATCAGCACCAATACGCCCTGCTTGCCCAATTCACCGATACGGGCGAGGTCAATCATTTCGCCGTCAATCGGCGTAGGGTCAATCTTAAAATCGCCGGTGTGCAAAAGCACCCCCGCCGGCGTATGCAGCGCAATCGCCACCGCGTCCGCAATACTGTGATTGGAACGGATAAACTCTACCTGAACTCCGCCCAGTTTAAAGGTTTCTCCCGGCTCTACGGTAACCAGCTTTGCAGAATTAAGCAAACCGTGCTCCTTGAGCTTATTGCGCAAAATTCCCAGCGTCAGCTTTGTGCCGAAAACCGGAACATCAAATTCCTTTAACACATACGGCAGCGCGCCGATATGATCCTCATGACCGTGCGTCAGCACAATGCCGCGGATATGCTCTCTCTGCTTTTGCAGATAAGTGATATCCGGAATAACCATATCAACCCCCGGCATATCGTCGTCCGGAAACGCCAATCCGCAGTCCAGCAAAATCAAATCGCTGCCCGATTCGATTGCCGTCATATTCTTGCCGATTTCGTTCATACCGCCCAAAGGGATAATCCGCACTTTTTTATTGTTGGCAGTCCCCTCCGTTGTTCTTTTTGCTGTTGTCCGCCCTTTCGTCGGTCTCGCCGTCTGCTTGGGCGGAGTCGTCTTCATTTTAATACTTTTTGCCGCAGCAGCCTTCAAACTGCTTTTCGGCGCTTTACTACTGTTGTTGTTACGCAAAACATATCCTCCGTTTCCTCAGAGGACGTGCCGAAATAAACCCGCATTTTCCATACACCTATCAAATAACACGCAAAGAAAACCAAACATATCATAATGATATGCAGTCAAAACAATATCTTCCGCACTTCCTGCCGCACTGCATTTTCCGTTCCAAATGCGCAGGGTCAGCACGGTCGTTTCGCTCATTGCCATGATGCGGCACTATTCCGGTCCACGTCCGCCGAAATTTGTATAATAATATAATAACAGGGAAAATCCCTAAGCTATTCCTGATTACCTGCTCCGCAACTGCCGGAGAATATCCGCTTGCGGCAGCTTTTTAAATCAAAATCAGTACGCATATTATCTATTATACACTATTTTCTATTTTTTTGCAAGCTTTTTCACTTCTTTTGTGAAAATATCTGTCAATTCAGTTGCCGCCTCCATACTGTGCCCCTCAATAATAATGCGGCATACCTGCCTGCTGTTTTCGGGCACAACCAGCGCCCACCCGTCATTGCGGAAGATTTTAATGCCCTCTGTCATATCCGTTTTGTCCTGCTTGTGCATTTGCAGCAGTTTTTGGATAACATCTCCCTTTTTCTCATCAGGGCAGTCAATTTCAACTTCGTTTTTATAAAAGACCGGCAATTTGTTCACCATGGTGTCAAAATTCACATCATGCAAATTCAAGAAGTCCAGAATCGCTACAACCGCGTACAGCGCGTCAAAGCAAAGCAAAAACTGCTCACGCGTTCCGTGTGCGAGAATCTGCTCCATAAAATCCGCCGCGGAGGTTTTGGAATACACCACTTTGCCACCGTTGTTTTTAATCAGCCGCTCCAGTTCCGTGCTGGCGCTAAGCGGTAGTACAATCGTACTTTCCGGCAGTTTTCTAAGCAGCATAACTGCAAACAAAGCCAATAATTGTTCACTGCCCACCCGCTCACCTGACATGGTATATAAAGTAAGCGTTTCTCCGTTTTCCGCAATCTCCGCTTGGAATTCTCGCTCTTTTTGCGGGACATGAACACGTTTTTCCAGTTCAGACAGCAGTGAGCGCAGCAATCCGGACACTGTCTCCGACTTGGTTCTGATTTCCAGATTACGGCGGATTTCTCTGCTTTGCAGGCTGTTGAGCATATTGCGCAAATAATAGTCCTTATAGTTTTCAACCGAAACCGCTGACATAATGCGATCAGGGTCACAGCGGACAAATTCTTCCCGCATGAACAGCCCCTCCAGTTTTTTCTCCTCCGCGCGCGTAAAGTTTGCGCCGCCCGCATTGACAAACGAAAATTCAGGATAGACCGCTCCGTTTTCCTGCCGCATATTTAAGTGAATACCGGCATCCAAGCCGTAAAAACAAACCGCGCTGCGCGTAATAGGCAGTACCTGTTCACCAAAACGGTAGACCTGTATCCCCGCAGACGAAAGTCCGGTGCAAACCGCTGTCATCAGCATTTCACAGGCAGGTTGAGAATCGTAGGAAATCCCTACCTTGCCGCCGCTCACCATTGCGCCCAGCGCCGCGCCTAAGCGCACCGCCATTTCGGGCGTAATATCCACATTCAATTCGCCGCGCACTCCGCCGGACGAGAACAGCTTGGCGGACACACCCGCGCCCCACACCAAATTATTGCGGACAACAGCGTTTTCTTCAATATTTTTATTCGGCCATATTTTCACACCGGATTCCACTTTGCAGTTTTGTCCAAGCCGCGAGGACGAGCCGATTACCGCGTTTTCGTAAATCTGTGCGCCGGACGCGGCTGAAACCTTATCACCGAGCAAAGCGCCGCGCACCGCCGCTTTCCCACTCAACTGAACGTCCTCCAACAGAATTCCGTGTTTCATACTGCTGCCGCCGCGCATGATGCTGTTTTTCCCTATCACGCTGTACGGTCCGACATGCGCTCCATCCTCAATCACAGAACCTTTGCAGAGATAAGCTGGCGGCTCAATCAAAGCCTTTGCTCCTACCTTTGCGCCTTCCTCCACACATATGCCGACGGAATCTGCGTTCCGCAGAAGCGGCAAATTCACTTTGCCGTCCAGCGCGTCTCTGTGACAGCGTAAATAAGCGTCTACATCGCCGATATCACACCAATATCCCGCGGCAGTAAATCCGTACAGCGCGCGTCTCTGTTCCAGAATTTTAGGAAATACGTCCTTTGCGAAATCACAAAATTCTTCGGACGGAATATCCCGCATAACTGACGCGCTCAGAATGTAGATACCGGTATTTGCGGTATTGCTGTACACCTCGTTCCAATCAGGTTTTTCCAAAAAGCGTTCCACTCTGCCGTCAGGCGCTGTAATCACAATACCATAGGAAAGCGGACGTTCCACCTCACTCAGTACGAGTGTTGCCTCCGCGTTTTTCTCCTTATGGAATCGAATCACCTCCGACAAATCAATATCCGTCAGTGCATCACCGCTAATAACGATAAAATCTTCGTCCAGTCCGCCGACCGCATTTTTTACAGAACCCGCAGTACCAAGCGGGGCTTCCTCCGTGAAATAAGAAAGTCTGACCCCCATTGCGCTGCCGTCTCCAAACGCGCGGATAATTTCCGCCGGCATATATTGAAGTGTCACATATATTTCCGTGATACCATGTTTCTTTAACAATTCTATTCCGTGCCGCATGACAGGCACGCCCAAAACCGGAACCAAGGGCTTCGGACGGTCACAAGTCAGCGGACGCAGCCGTGTTCCCTCGCCTCCTGCCATAATCACTGCTTTCATTGTAACAAGTCCTTTCATAGTAAAGTCTTAACATAGTATTGACTTTTTGAAAGGTTGCTATACACCGCAGTATTTGCTTTACATTAACGTAAATACTCAATTTTACATAAATAAAACCATATCAAGTTCTATTTACATTTATTTTGACATTATATTTCTTTTTTCGTATTTTCTTTCATCTAAAATGCACTTATAATTTTATTTTTGCAGATGATTAACATATTTTTGTAAAAAGTTTGTGATACAGTCAAAAAATGTGAATCATTCGCATACTTTTTCGGAAAGGAGGGGGATATCATGAAAATTTACGATTACGGCGACAAGAAAAACATCTGCGGAACCCGCATACATGAAGCGAGAAAACAAAATCATCTTTCGCAGACAAATTTAGCCGCGAAAATGCAAGTGGAAGGCGTCAACATAGGGCGTGACAGTATCAGCAGAATTGAATGCGGAGCACGGTTTGTTTCAGATTACGAGCTGAAAAAATTTGCAAAAATCTTGAATGTCACGTATTCTTCATTACTGGAAGAAGAGGACGAGAAGTAAGACAAAAAGGAGCGGCGCATTTGTTAATGAGCCGCTCCTTTTTCATTTCTTAATTTTATTCGTGGTCGTGGTCTTCGCAGCCGCAGTCACAGCCGCCGAATTCCAGCTCAATAATCTCGCCGCAGGACGGACACGCAAAAGAACCGTCTGTCAAATCATCCAGGTCATCATCGGTAAAGGTGATTTCCTCCCCGCAGTTTTCACAGGTGATTTGATACATGTCCTCATCGTCCTCATCGAAGTTAAATACTTCTTCGCCGAGCATTTCCATTGCCTCTGACATATCATCTATCTGGTCTGCCAAAAAGCCCTGCTCGTCATCAATATCGGAAACCTTTTCAGCCATATCGCCAAGCAGTTCTATAATACTGTTAAACAGCTTGCCTTCATTGCTTTCGGTATCCAATTTCATTCCGTCCGCCAATCCTTTGAGATATGCGGCGCGGTTCATAAGTTCTGACATAATTTTCCTCTTTTCTTTCTTTTCTAATTCTGCCCTCGGCAATCTGCAACAAAAATTTTCGCCTATCTTTTAAATAGTAAATTTTCTAAGCAGATTGTTTTTGAGATTAAACACGCTCCATGTATTCACCTGTGCGCGTATCTATCCGAATCGTATCGCCCTCGTTGACAAACATGGGAACGGTGATAACCGCGCCTGTCTCAACGGTAGCCGGCTTGGTAACGTTGGTTGCCGTGTTGCCTTTCACGCCGGGTTCGGTCTCTGTGACGGCAAGTTCTACAAAATTGGGCGGTTCTACCGCAAACACATTGCCCTTATAGGACAAAATCTTAACCGTCATGTTCTCTTTGACGAACTTAAGCGCGTCACCGAGTTGTTCCTCGCTGAGCGGCATCTGCTCGTAGGTTTCCTGATCCATAAAATAATACAGACCGCTGTCCTCATATAAGTATTCCATTTCCTTGCGGTCAATATGCGCTTTCGGCATTTTTTCGGTCGGGTTGAACGTACGTTCCACCACCGCGCCTGTCACGATATTTTTCATCTTGGTGCGTACAAACGCCGCGCCCTTTCCCGGTTTAACATGCTGAAATTCTACAATCTGATAGATGTTGCCATCATATTCAAATGTGACTCCGTTTCTAAATTCTCCGGCACTTATCACTGGTATTACCTCCTAAAAATAATTTCTGAATTTTCTTATCCTCTATTGTATAATAAAAGTGCGGAAAATGCAAGCATAATTTCTCAATTTGCTGTTTTTGTTCCAATAATATACTTCGCGAGGTCCGCCAATTGAATAAATTCGCCGCGCAATCCGCTTTCGTCCGCGCCCCTGCCGCGTCCCGCCAACTCTATCACAGACTCAAAATCGGCAGTACCTTTATACTCGGATTCGTTCAGCAGCATACCAAATTCTGCCACCGCAGACGCAAACAACAAATTATTGCTCACTTCATCGGCAATCTGATTGGCGACAGCGTACTCCAATAATTCACTGCTGTCGCTGTTCGGCTGTTTATAACGCAGTTTGACATACATTAGCTCGCTGTCGTCCTGCGTTGGAACACTTTGCCGGTAACGCAACTCTTCCGCCGCACTGTTCGCTGACGGAACAATTTCATACAAAGCAATGACCGAATGACCCGCGCCCAGTTCGCCTGCGTCCTTGACGTCATTGTCAAAATCCTCTGTCTGCAAAACCCTGTTCTCATATCCAATCAGGCGATACTGCGCCACCGCAGACGGATTGAATTCCACCTGCACTTTGACGTCTTTTGCTATGGTGTACAGCGTACCGACCATATCGTCCATCAAAACCTTTTTTGCCTCTTTCAGATTATCGATATACGCATAATTCCCATTGCCGCAGTCTGCCAAAGTTTCCATACGGTTATCCTTATAATTATCCATGCCGAAACCTAAAACGCTCAGATAGATGCCGCTCTCTTTCTTTTCGCGAATCAAACTTTCCAAATCTCCGGTAGAGGAAACGCCCACGTTAAAATCTCCGTCCGTACAAAGAATAATGCGGTTATTGCCCTCCGTTTTATTCTCCTGCGCAAGCTGATACGCAAGCTCAATCCCCGCGCCGCCGGCGGTAGAACCCTCCGCGCGCAATCCGTATAATGCGGTCAGAATTTTATCCTTTTCCGCCGCGGAAGTCGGCTCCAACGCAACGCCCGCACTACCCGCATAAGTTACAATCGCGATGGTGTCCCGTCCGTCCAGTTGGTCAAGCAAAAGCGCCATACTTTTTTGCACCAAAGGCAGTTTGTTGGAATCATACATAGAGCCGGAAGTATCAATCAAAAATACGATATTGCTCGGCTGTCGTTCTTCCTCGGATAAGTCGCTCCCCTGAATCCCTATCATCGCCAGCTTATGCTCCGTATTCCACGGACATTCCGCCACTTCTGTTGTAACCGAGAACGGTACATTGCCCTCCGGCTGCGGCAAATCATAATCAAAGTAATTCAAAAGTTCCTCCGTCCGTACAGAACCTTTCGGCGGCATTTGCCCCCGCATCAAAAAGCGGCGCATATTACTGTAAGACGCGGTATCTACATCAATCGAAAAGGTGGAAAGCGGACTTTTCACGCTGTCCTTGAAAATATTCTCCTCCTCCGCATTGTATTCTTCCGTATTGTGATAGAGGGTATCATAACCGGCAATCGCATCTTTCGCAACGCCATCCGGCGCCTCACTGTACATCGGTACAGCGCCCATCGGAGCGAAGCTTATTCCTCCGGCACAGCTGAACACAGCATAGCCGTCTCCCCACGTATCAAAGGATGCAAGAAACTTTTCGTCCGCCTCTTTTTGCTCGGTCAGGGTAATAGCATTATAGATGAGCTGTACCACTTCTCCTCTGCGTATCGGCTGTCCGATTCTGCCCGACACTCCGTCCAAATATCCGCCATCCATTGCATCCACAAGATAACCGAGCGGGTACTCCACATAACAATTTTCAAACGCGCACATCACCATTTTCACCGCGTCCTCATATAAAACCTCTTGCTCCGGCGCAAAGGTCGCGTCCTCGAAACCGTTCACAATCTGCAGTCCTGCCGCCGCCATAATATCCGCATACGCCCAATGCTCCCGCGTCAGGTCGGAAAAATTCAGTTTTACTTCACCCCTGCTCGGCTTTTTCGGAACCGCCCGCATCAAAAGAGCGGTAAATTCCGCGCGGGTAATGGTCTGCTCCAAGCCGAATTCCCCGTTCTCATATCCGGTCAGGATTTTGTGTTCTTTTAAATAATCCACTGCGCTTTCCGTCTCCGCGGCAGTTTGCGTTTGACCAAGTCCTAAACTGCCCGCAAACACGCAGATTGCAAGTGCGCTCCCCCAAAAAGCCATCGTATGTTTTTTCATATCCCTGCCCCTTTCGTTTTCTTTATTATAATTAGACGAAACATCATAGAAATTTGTTCCAAAAAAGGACTGCTGAAAGAGACTAATCCCTTTCAGCAGTCCTTTTATATAACTCTTACGCCAAACTCTTTATCGCAACCTCCGCGTCGCATTCCTTGGAATAGTCTACTTTGGGCACTTGGAAACCGAATATGCGGTAAAAGTCCTCCCAATAGCCGTCAATGTCCGACAGCTCCGAAATGTTTTCGGTATTGAGCTGTTCCCAGATTTTGCTCACTTCTTTCTGAATTTCCGGCTGCATCTCCCAATCATCGGGGCGCAACATTCCCTCGCTGTCCAGTTCCGGCTGTGCAACAAACAGCTTTTGGGCAAACAGGCGGTACATCTGCTCAATACAGCCCTCGTGCGTGCCATGCTCTTTCATCACTTTATATAGAATGGAAATATAAAGCGGCACAATCGGAATTGCGGAACTCGCCTGCGTGACAAGCGCCTTATTAACCGAAATATATCCCGTCACATTACTGAATTTGTCCGTAATCGCCTTTGCGGTTTTGGCAAGGTCAGCCTTAGCCATACCGATAGAACCGTTCAGATAGACCGGATGCGTCAGTTCAGGGCCTATGTAGGAGTAAGCAACGGTGGTCGCGTTGTCTGCCAAAACGTCTGCGTTGTTCAGCGCGTCTATCCAGTCCATCCAATCCTCACCGCCCATCACACTGACGGTATCCGCAATTTCCTGCTCGGTCGCGGGCGGGATGGTTACTTCTGAAACGGAACGTGTTTTGAGGTCAATCGTCTTATTCGTATATTCCTCCCCCGTTGTTTTCAGCACCGAGGTAACGGTGGAACCGTCCGCCAAAGTACGGCGCGGCGCGGCTAAACTGTAAATCACCAAATCCACCTTGCCTAAATCAGCTTTGATGGTTTCAATCGCTTGCTGTTTGACTTCCTGCGAAAACGCGTCGCCGTTGATGGTTTTGGCGTATAATCCCTCCGCGGCTGCGAACTCTTCAAACGCTGCCGTATTATACCAACCGGCAGACGCTGTACGGCTGCCCGCCGCCGGCTTGTCAAAGATAATACCCAGCGTTGCCGCTCCGCCGCCAAATGCGGCGGAAATACGGGAAGCCAACCCATAACCGGCAGACGCCCCTATCACCAACACGGATTTCATTCCATCAATTTTCGGCTGCGCCTTGACATAATCAATTTGCTGTTTTACATTCGCGCGGCAGCCGTTAGGATGCGCGGTAGTGCAAATAAATCCTCTTATTTTCGGTTCGATTATCATATATTTTCTTCCTTTCTTACCCAATTATTACTACTATTATATATGAAGTTCATTAAAATTACAATATGCTTTTTTAAATATTTTAGCACGGCATACACAAACCACATTGCCCTGACCGCCCTTGACAAACCCTTGGCGTTATGCTATTATTAAAAAAGTTGGTTTGTCTGTCTTTGTGAGACAAAACAGCATTAAAAATCAAAAATAAAAGGGTGGATTATTATGTGGAAAAAGATGATAGGATTACTTTTAACACTTTGTTTGATGTGTACTGTTTGCGCGTGCGGGAAAAAATCAAACGCACCGACAACCAGCAGCGGCACTTCGTCCCCTTCCACGGCATCGGCCAGCGGGTCTTCATCGACTAAGTCGTCCTCAAGTTCTTCCTCATCGTCAAAGAAATCATCAAGTTCTTCCTCGTCATCCAAAAAATCTTCGTCATCCAAAAAATCTTCGAGCTCGTCATCGACCGCGGCGCTGACAGACGCGTACTGTCAAACGCTTGCGAAAGGCGCTATAGTGAAAGAGGTCAAGAAAAAATACACAATGGCTGACCCGGAAAGTACAAAAATCAGCTTCAACAAGACAGAAAAGAAAAACGATTACACCACCGTTTACGGAAAGTTGTATCTTTATGATAAGTACGGAAAAGCGACAACCGGACACGCTGACAAGTCCGGCAGTTATATCCGCACGTTTGAGGTAAAAATCAAAAACAGTACCAAAACAGTCTCTTCCTGTACGCTAAAATAATATTTTGATGGGGAATCGCGTAAAATTTTAATAAAAGAACTGCAAAGGATGAAATTCGTTTTTGAGAATTTCATCCTTTTTTGCGCAAAATCAACACTTTCTTTTAATTTGTGGTTGACGAACGTTATATTTAGGTATATAATGTAATATAATGATGTTAAATTTTTATCAAGCAAGAAAGGATAGATGATAATGAGCAGAGTGTACAATTTTTCCGCAGGACCGTCTATGCTCCCTGTTGAAGTATTGGAACAGGCACAGCGTGATATGTTGGACTACAACGGCACGGGCGAATCCGTTATGGAGATGAGCCACCGTTCCAAGGAATATCAGGCGATTATTGACGAGGCGGAGGCGGATTTGCGTGAAATCATGCATATTCCCGACAATTACAAGGTCATGTTTTTGCAGGGCGGCGCATCCAGCCAGTTTGCGATGATTCCTTTGAACCTTGCGAAAAAAGGAAAGGCGGATTACGTTACAACAGGACAGTGGTCCAAAAAGGCGAAGTCCGAGGCGGCAAAATATTTGACCGTTAACGAGGTTGCCTCCAGCGCGGACACCACGTTCAATTATATTCCGAAGTTGGACAAAAGTATGTTTGACAGCGAAGCGGATTATGTACACATCACTTTGAATAATACCATTTATGGCACACGCTATACAACGATTCCGGATACCGGAGATGTGCCTTTGGTCGCTGATCTTTCCTCCAATATTTTGTCTGAGGAAATTGACGTGACGAAATTCGGCTTGATTTATGCCGGTGCACAGAAGAACATGGGGCCTGCCGGCGTTACCGTAGTTATCGCAAGAGAAGATTTGATTGGCGAGGCGATGGAATGTACTCCGACTATGTTCAAATATTCTACTCACGCGGAAAACGGCTCTATGTACAACACCCCTCCGACCTATGCAATTTACATCTGCGGCTTGGTCTACAAGTGGATTAAAAACATGGGCGGCGTTGCGGCAATGCAGAAAGTGAACGAGAAAAAGGCGGCAATCCTGTATGAATTCCTCGATTCCTCAAAAATGTTCCACGGCACAGTGGTAAAAGAGGATCGTTCCTTGATGAATGTTCCGTTTGTGACCGACAGCGAGGATTTGAACGCGAAGTTTATTGCCGAGGCGAAAGCGGCAGGCTTTATCAACCTGAAAGGACACCGCACGGTCGGCGGTATGCGCGCCAGCATTTACAATGCTATGCCGGTGGAAGGCGTAGAAAAACTCGTAGCGTTTATGAAAGAATTTGAAAAAGAAAATTCGTAATTTGGGGGAAGGTAACCATGTATAAGATTCAAACATTGAATAAAATTGCCAAGGTTGGCTTGAACGTTTTTGACGATAAGTACACCTGCGGCGATGAAGTAGAAAATCCGGACGGTATCATTCTGCGCAGTTTTAATATGCATGAAATGGAACTGCCCGCAAGTTTGAGCGCGATTGCGCGCGCGGGCGCAGGCGTGAACAATATTCCCATTGACAAATGCAGTGAGAAGGGAATTGTGGTATTTAACACACCGGGCGCGAACGCGAACGCGGTAAAAGAATTGGTGATTGCAGGTTTGTTGCTTGCCTCCCGTAAAGTGGTGCAGGGCATTGACTGGACCAAGACTCTGGCAGGAGAGGGCGACGCCGTTTCCAAATTAGTGGAAAAGGGAAAATCGAACTTTGCAGGTCCGGAGATTGAGGGCAAAACCCTCGGTGTTATCGGTCTGGGCGCTATCGGCGTACTGGTTGCCAACGCGGCACATCACTTGGGTATGAATGTAATCGGTTATGACCCGTATCTTTCCGTTGACGCGGCATGGCACATGACACGCTTTGCGGAAAAAGCGAACGATTTGCAAACCGTATTCGCGAACAGCGACTATGTAACGGTTCACGTTCCCGCAACGGAGGAAACAAAGGGCATGTTTAATGCAGAAACTTTTGCCCAGATGAAGAAAGGCGCACGTCTGCTCAACTTCTCGCGCGGCGAACTTGTCAATACCGCCGACGTTATCAAGGCTGTTGCGGACGGAACACTTTCCGCTTATGTGACCGATTTCGCAAGCGAAGAATTATTGAATAAAGAAAACATTATCGTAATGCCGCATCTCGGCGCGTCCACGCCTGAGAGCGAGGACAACTGTGCGGTTATGGCAGCAAAGGAAATGAAGGACTTTTTGGAAAACGGAAACATCAAAAATTCCGTCAACTTCCCGAACTGTGATTTGGGCGTAAAGAGCGGTGCGCGTGTAACCGTTGCGCATAAAAATATTCCAAGTATGCTGACGCAGATTGCCAATGTATTCGCAGGTAAAAATGTGAACATTGACAATATGCTGAATAAAAGCAAAAAGGATAATGCTTATACCATGCTTGACTTGAGCGTTGCGGAACTGGATTCTTCTGTTGCGGAAGAAATTCAAAAAATTGACGGCGTAATTAAAGTAATGGTATTTTAATCGTTCATTTTCTGTTTGCCCAGAAAACGAACCAAAAGAGGGCACAAAGAGGGGGGAAGTCAAAAACCGTTAAGTTCCCGAGGTTAAGGATAAATCCCTGCGGGATTTCCCATGATAGTCGTTGCTCCCGCAACTCCATATCCCGCTATAAACATCACACCGTGATGTTTACTAACGCGTGACTCCTTGACCACCCCCTCTGGCGGCGTACGCCGCTGTTACTTTTAGGAATGGTGACTATTCCGGTTGCTTATCATTTTTTTGGAAAAAAGTCGTGATGGACTCCATCACGACGACAGCAGTACGCTGAACGGTTGCGGGCACAAGGAGCGATCCTGTGCGTGAGGAAAGTCCGAGCTCCGTAGGGCAGGGTGCAAGATAACGTCTTGTGGAGGCGACTCTAAGGAAAGTGCAACAGAAAACAACCGCCTGCATACGCAGGTAAGGGTGAAAAAGTGAGGTAAAAGCTCACTCGCGGTATGGCGACTTACCGTTGGTGTAAACCCCACTCGGAGCAACACCTGACTGTGGAGGCTAAGTTGGCCCGACATCTCCCGAAAAGGTGGCTGAAGGTGCGTAGCAATACGTACATTAGATAGATGACCGTTCTTGACAGAACTCGGCTTACAGGCATACTGCTATCCATGAAGTTTACAAGACCGTCCGCTTTCGCAGCGGACGGTCTTTTTGTGCGTATTTACACAGTGCAAGAGTGTTTGGCAATATATTTATATAAAAAGCAAAAAGTTTATATTTACATAGAGTTTTGCACGTGATATAATTGCAATAAAATTAAAAATTTATATTAGTTTGATGATGTGGAGATGAAACCATGAGAAACTTAAATGAACTTTTGCAAAATCCGTCATTGCTTTCCCTCAACCGTGAACCCGACCGCGCTTTTTATATCCCTTATGCCGACACGCAGGAGGCTCTGAAAGGCAAGAGCGATTCCCCCTATCGGTTAATGCTGAACGGTACATGGAAATTCCGTTATTTTTCCCGCGCAATTGACGTGGAAGAAGCAGCGCTCTTGCCGAACTACCCTTTTACAGAAGAAATTCCCGTACCTTCCAACTGGCAGATGCACGGCTACGACATTCCGCACTACACTAACATTGACTATCCCTATCCGGTAGACCCGCCCTATGTTCCGAATGACAATCCTGTCGGCGTTTATTCCCGCACCTTCACCTTAGACACAACGTGGAACGGCAAGGAAATATACCTCCGCTGCGAGGGGGTTGCCCCTTGTATGCTGCTGTATATCAACGGGCAAGAGGCAGGCTATACGCAGGGCGCTCATCTGCCATCCGAGTTTAACATCACGCCGTTTTTGCAACAGGGGGAAAACACTGTTAGCATTCTGGTTGCAAAGTGGTGTGACGGCAGTTATTTGGAAGATCAGGACTTTTATCGCCTGAGCGGAATTTTTCGCGATATTTATTTGCTTGCGCGGGAGAAAAATCATATTCGGGATTACTTTATACATACGCAGCTTTCTGCGGATTACTGCGATGCGACAGTAACTTTGGAATGGGAAACCGTAGGCGAAGGAGATGTAGAAGTTGCCCTGCTTGACCCCTCCGGAAAACAGTTGGACAGCGGCTTAAACCGTACCTCTTTCCAAGTTCCGCAAGTGGAAAAATGGACGGCTGAAACACCAAACCTTTATTATATTTTGCTGAAAATGGGCGGCGAAGTTATCTGTGAACCGTTCGGTATTCGCTCCGTTCAGATTTCTCCGAAGGGAGAACTGCTGATTAACGGCGTCAGCGTACTTATCAAAGGTGTCAATCGGCATGATAGTCACCCCTCCAAAGGGTACGTGACCTCTTACGAGGATATGGAATACGATCTCCTGCAAATGAAACGGTTGAATATCAACACTGTCCGTACCTCTCACTATCCCAATGCGCCCGAATTTTATCATTTATGCGACCGTTTAGGGATGTATGTGGTAGATGAAACCGATATTGAAATTCACGGCTTTGCGTCCCGTTTAGGCGGAAAACCGGGCTACCAGCCTTACCATAAGGATTGGGTGTGTGAAATGCCCGAGTGGCGTGAGGCGTTTGTAGAGCGCGCACGCCGCATGGTGGAACGTGACAAAAACCGCCCCTGCGTCATCTTTTGGTCGCTCGGCAACGAAAGCGATTACGGCAGCAATCATGACGCAATGTCTCATTGGATTCGTCGCCGTGACCCCTCTCGCCTGATTCATTTTGAAAGCGCAAATTTAGTGGATAACCCGGACACTGTAGATATGTGCAGTTATATGTATCCCAGTATTGAACAGTCAAAAGAACTTTGCAAACAGGCGGGCAACAAACCCGTATTTCTCTGCGAATATGTACACGCGATGGGCAACGGCCCCGGCAGTGTGGAAGAATATATGGAATTATTCCGCACTTATGACAATCTGATTGGCGGCTGCGTGTGGGAATGGGCGGACCATGTCATTGAAAAAGACGGCAAGTATTATTACGGCGGAGATTTTGGCGAAATCCCGCATGACGGCAACTTTTGCGTGGACGGAATGGTATTTCCCGACCGCTCCTTTAAGGCAGGCAGTTTGAACATAAAGCAAAACTACCGCAATTTGTTTGCGGAATACCTCGGCGGCGGAGAAGTTAAAATCAGCAGCGATTACCGTTTCCGTACTGCAAATGAAACGGTTACCGCAGTCCTTGATTGTGACGGCTCGCAGACACAAATTCTGTCTCAGCAACTGAATTTAAAGCCGGGCGAAAGTACAATTCTGGAATTGCCGCTTGACGATATTACCTGTCGGGAGGGCGCATACCTCAACATTTCCTTTGTTTTGACAGAGAACACCCCGTGGGAAAATTCGGGTTACGAAACCGCTTTTGAACAATTTACCCTACAGGAAAAGCCGCAAGTCCTGTCTACAGAAGAATCAGGTGCTTTGCAAGTAACCGAGGATAAAGAATTTATCACACTTGCAGGCGCGAACTTCACCTACCGCTTTAACAAGCTGTACGGCGCGTTTGAAAGTATGATATACAATGACAAGGAATGGCTGGCGGAACGCGCGGCATTCAGCGTATGGCGTGCGCCGACAGATAATGACCGCCGAATCAAACTGACATGGGGCAGTTATTACGATAATTTCCGTGATAACGAGGGTTTGAATTTGAGTTTTATGCATTGCTACAACACCAAACTGACAGAAAACACTGACACAAAAGTAGTACTGACAGCAGAATGTAACATCTCCGCGCGTGCAAAAGCGCCGATTGTGAAGTTTGCCGTAACATACACTGTTACGCCGGACGGGACGGTTTTGCACGAAGTGCGGGCAAACGTCCGCGAGGACGCGCCGTTCCTGCCAAGATTCGGTGCGGAATATGTACTGATAGAAGGCAATGACGCGCTCAGTTATTACGGCATGGGCCCTTGTGAAAATTATGTGGATTTGTGCTCACACGCACGTATGGGGTGGTTTGAAAGTAACACGGCAGATGAGCATATTCCCTATATTCGCCCGCAGGAAAATGGCAACCATACCAAAGTAAAGCGTTTCAGCGTAAAAGATGAGCAAGGCAGAACCTTTACGGTGAAAGCGGCAGAACAGCTGGAATGTGCGGCAACTCACTTCAAAGCATTGGATTTGGAAACAACAGCGCATGAATTTGAACTGACCCCGCGTAAAGAGACAATCTTGCGCATAGATTACAAGGTCAGTGGAATCGGCAGCAACAGCTGTGGTCCTGAGTTGGATAAAAAATATCAATTTGATGAAAAGGACTTTACATATACTTTCCAAATAAAACCTGAATAATATAGCAAAAGGACAACCTTTCAATGAAAGGTTGTTCCAGCCTGTCGAAAAACTCGTCCTACCGCAAGCGGAAAAATAAAAATTCAAAAATACATAATTATTTTTCATTTTATAAACCATGCGGGTATCATCGAGCAACCCGCATGGTTGCTTGCTTTTTGTGAAAATGTTCCCTACCGTACCATCGTACGCCGACGGAAACATTTTCGCAAAATATCACTTCGTTTTTCAACAGCCTCTCAGCGTGTCGATTTTATCGCCACGAAAGAACAACCTTTCAATGAAAGGTTGTTCTTTTTATAATTTTTCTTTTGGCAAAAAGAAAAAGCTGTAAAGAAAATTTTCCAAAAATGTTCTTTCTCCCCCGTTTTAAACATTGCAAAGTCAAGGTTTAAATTTTGTAAACGAAACGGCAAAAGCCCCCTTACAGTCAGCGGCGCGGCGTCAGTGCAAAAAAGGTAAGGCGCAGATTAAAATTTGTGCGTTGCAAGAGAAACCGCAATTTTTTATAATAGGAGTGTAAGCAACAGAGAGATGGTTGTAAGAACGAAAAAAACAAGAAGGGGTTGAGCAAACAGATGAGTGCGATTGCAAAGCAAGTCGGGAGAAAACGGGCTGTGTCGGAAAAACATACCGCGCGTTCTCTCCAATCTTCTCCCATGTGGAGAGGAATAACGAGAAACATAGGACTCTATGTTTTTTTGATTCCGGCGCTGGTTTATCTATTTATATTTATGTACGGACCGATGTACGGAATTCTGATGGCATTTAAGAATTACAACATGGCAAAGGGTGTTTGGGGCAGTGAATGGGTTGGAATAGCCAACTTCCGAAGATTTTTCATGGGATATAATTTTTGGTCCACCCTGTGGAACACGATTTCCCTCAGTTTTTATTTCCTTTTGGCTACCTTGCCGCTGCCGGTTGTGCTGGGCTTGATGCTGAACAATATCAAAAACGGAATATTCAAAAAATCCGTTCAAATGATTACATACGCGCCGAATTTTATCTCACTGGTTATCATAGTCGGTATGCTTAAAATTTTTATGGCGCCAAACACAGGCTTGGTTAATGTAGTGCTTGCTAAATTGGGCGGCACGGGCAATTATGACGTATTCGGCAGTCCGGACGCGTTCCGTCACTTGTATGTGTGGTCGGGCGTGTGGCAGACACTCGGTTGGAACAGTATCATCTATGTAGCGGCTTTGGCGGGGGTCAGTCCGGATTTGTATGAGGCGGCGACGATTGACGGCGCAAACCGTATGCAGAGAATTTGGTATTTGGAAATTCCGAGTATATTGCCGACGATTACTACCATGCTGATTTTGAATGTTGGCAGTATTATGAATCTTGGTTTTGAAAAAGTATATCTGATGCAGACGCCGCTGAATTTGAGGGTGGCGGAAACGATTCCGACTTATGTGTACAAGATGGGCGTTATTAACGGGGATTACGGTTTGGCAACAGCAATCGGACTTTTCAATTCGGTAGTGAGTTGTATTTTGATGCTGGTTGTGAATTTTACCTGTAAGAAACTGAATGACACATCGCTGTTCTAAAGCAAATAATAAGAGAAAGGTTGTGAGAGTGAAGTGAAGAAGAAAACATCTACCAGAATTAAAGAGCCGACCGGTGACGTAGTATTTCATGTGATTGTTTATACCATTCTGCTCTTATTGGCGTTTATTTGTATCTATCCGCTGTATTTTGTGTTTATTGCCTCATTCAGCGACCCTGACGCGGTATTCAGCGGTCAGGTCATCGGGTGGGTAAAAGGCTTTACCACAATCGGATATGAAAGAATTTTTTCGGATTCCATGGTTGTGCGGGGATTCCTGAATTCGGTCTTTTATACTGTGGTAGGTACGGTTATCAATCTGGCGGTTACACTGCCGGCGGCATATTCTCTTTCGAGAAAGGATTTGGTCGGGCGGCGTATTATTATGATACTGTTTGTCATTACCATGTATTTCAGCGGCGGAATGATTCCGACCTACTTGGTGGTACAAAAAATCGGTTTGTACGATACACCGTTTGTATTGCTGGTTTGCGCGGCGCTGTCAGTCTTTAATATGATTATCGCGCGCACGTTCTTTGAAACGACCTTGCCGGAGGAAATGTTAGAGGCGGCAAAGATTGACGGCTGTAACAATGTACGTTTCTTTTTTACCATGGCGTTGCCGCTGTCTAAGAGTATGATTGCGGTGGTTGCGCTGTACTACGGCGTTGCGCACTGGAATTCCTATATGAACGCGTTGCTTTATATCAACAACGCGGACTGGAAACCGTTACAGCTGGTACTGCGTGAGATGCTGATTTCGACAGAGGCGCTCAGCGTACTGGTGCAGGGCGACGCGACGGCGGAACTGCAATCCAAGATGGTCAACGTGATGCAATATGCGGTTATTGTTGTTGCGACCGTTCCGATGCTGATTGTGTTCCCGTTTGTGCAGAAGTATTTTGTGAAAGGCGTTATGATTGGCGCGGTTAAGGGTTAAAGCAAGGGATTTTGATAGAAAAAATTTTCTGTTTACAAATTTTTTTGAAAATGATAAAATAAAAAATATATGAGAGTGGAAAGGTGGAGTTTGAAATGAAAAAAGAGATAAAACGTACCATAGCAATCGGTCTTTCGGTTATGACGGCGTTTGGTTTGACTGCCTGCGGCGGTTCGGGTCAAGGCGGACAGGAATCTTTGTCGGCATCTGCCGGATTTCATGAAACCGGTTATCCGATTGTAGACGAAAAGGTCACAATCAAGGTAATGGCTCCAAACTGGGGTAATGTAAAGGATTTTAATGAGTTGCAGGATATTAAGGAGTATGAGGAGCTGACAAATGTTCATGTAGAGTGGCAGTATTTCAGCGGGGACGCGTCCGAAAAGTTAAGTTTGGCGTTCGCGGCGCAGAATAACATTCCGGATTTGTTTCTTATGTCGGATTTGACCACAAGCTCTGTGGATAAATACGGCGAGGATGGCGTATTGCTGCCGGTGGAGGATTTGATTGAAAAATACGCGCCGAACATTACAAAGGCAATCAATGAGGATAAGGACGCAAAACGTTTGGCAACCGCGGAAAACGGACATATGTATGCTATTCCGTCGCTGTTCAGAAGCCCGATGGAAAAAATCCGCGGGGTGTCCTTTATTAACAGCGTATGGCTGGATAAGCTGAATTTGCCGGTTCCGTCCACTACGGAGGAATTGTATCAGACTTTGGTGGCGTTCAAGGAACAAGACCCCAACGGGAACGGCGTGGCGGATGAAGTTCCGTTTGTAACCTATTGGGACGGTGATACCAACGGTGTGGCATCGTTGTTTGGCGCATGGGGCGTCAGCAGCGCGTACACCGGTCAGGGCGGCAGCTGTATGGCAGGTCCGTTCTTTGTCAAGGATAACAAGGTTGTTGTCAGCAACATGCAGGACAGCTATAAGGACGCGGTCAAGTACTTCCATAAGCTGTACTCCGAGGGATTGATGAACGTTGACGCGTTCACCGGAGATAAGGCGAATATCAAGGCTCGTTTGAAACAGGAACCGTTTATCGGCGGTATGTTCAACGACTGGGACGGCACTGCGGCGGGGCTATTTACGAAATCTTCTCAGAACTATGTAGAGATGCTGCCGCTGAAAGGACCGACCGGAGAGCAGAATATGATAAAGCCGGTGTATGGTATATTTGCCAACAATTATATTGCCGCTAACACCAAATATCCTGAAGTTGTTATGCGCTGGGCGGATGGCACGGCTGACCCGGATTTGTCCTATAAATGGAACCAAGGTCCCGGAAATTATCAGGTAAATAACGGAAAGTATGAAACGATTTTGAAAGATACCATCAGCACGGTCGCGAACAATTACGCGTTCCCGGTGATGGGCGTGACGGAAAACTGGTACGCGGAGCACGTCGGTCTGGACAATCAGCCGCAGCAAGCATATAAAGCGAAAGTCAACGAGATGTGCCTGCCTTACGCGTCGATGATGACGGTAGAGCATTTGCGTTATTCCGCGGAGGAGCGCAGAGTGCTTGAGGCAACCCTTTCGCAGATTGTGGAATATTCCAAGCAGAAAGAGGCAGAATGGATTACCAAGGGCAATATTGACCAGGAATGGGATGCGCATATCCAGCAGATGAAGAATATGAATATTGAAGAAATTCAAAAGATTATGCAGGCGGCGGCAGAGCGCTGGAGCAAAATTAACTAATCGCGGTATGCGGTAACTTTCAGGTAAGACAGACAGCAGGTTTCCAAATGAAAAGGCGGATACCTGCTGTTTTTTAAAAGGAAAAACGCCTGATAAACGCGCGTTGGCGCGCCTCTTTGGCGGAGAATAAAAAATGTAAACAGGTTTTTAAAATTTGTTCGTTGCCTTTGCGCGCGAAAACAGGTATCATGAAAGAGTAAGAAGAATACAGGAACGAAGGGAGTATTCGGTTATGAATAGGAGAACAATCAAATCTTGCGACAGAAAAGCAGTGTCGGTTTGTAAACGGGCGCTTTCTCTGCTGACTGCTTTGGCGATGCTGCCGGCATTGCCGTCTGTCGTTTTGGCTGAGGAGACACGCGTGCAGACGCAGTATCTGGTGAATGAGAATTATGCGGAGGAGATTACTGACCCGTCTGAACACGCCACACCGTCTATCAATGAGTGGAAAGCAGGATTTACAACAGCAAAGGTTACTTATCAGGATGGCAGAGCGTATTTTGACCAATTAAACGGCAGTGACATCAATAGCGGCAAGTACTATGCGGATTTGTGCGTACCGCTTTCCAAAGGATATGCGGTCGGAGGGGAACCGCTTGCTGAAGGAGCACCGAATACCGCTCTCTATATTGAAGTAGATTGGCAGGCGTTTGCGTCAAACGGGCGTCTTTATATAAGAGGAACGGATCCCGATACGGGCAAAAAAGAGCAGATTTTTTATCTTTCCCAAAACAACAACCGACTGCGTTATACAAGTGTGGCAAAAGCTACAAAAGATAATGTTTCGGTGAATGGCACGAATGCGTTTACTGTTACGCAAGCGCATAAAATTCGGCTTTTTCTACAGCCGAATGAGGCAGGGTCGTATACACTTGTAAAAAGCTGGATTGATGATAAACCGGAGACGGTAGAGCTTGATGGTATACGGGTATGTTCCGATTTGTATATGTTGATAGTGGACGAGGGTACGAAGTCAGGTAAAGGACTCGGCTCCAGTTTTGGCAGTTTGAAAGTATGGCAGCCGGCAGAGGTGCAGATACAGAATATTCTTGAAACGAATCCTGTAAATTTTTCCTTTAATGATATTAAAGGGCAAAATACCGACGCGTCGGCTGTGACGGAAAATCTTACACTGCCAAGCGGACAGGTGCTTTCCAACGGTTTGAAAGTTGTCGGATGGAAAAGCAGTGATACACAAGTAATCACCAATGCGGGCGACGTGATTCGCCCCGGCGGAACAGAGGACAAGACTGTTACGCTTACGCCGTTGTTTGCGATTCGTGATGTAATCGGAGACGGCAGTGCGAATTTTGAACCGACAGACGTTACTGCGGAGGGCAACCCGATTACTGTTACAGTCAAGGCGGATCCGAACGAACCGGAACCGACGGAAGAACCGACTCCAACTGAAGAACCGGTTGATATTGCGACGACACAATTTTTGGTTGTTGAGGATTACGAACAGGAGATTACCGACTCCGCCAATCACTCCATGCCGTCCATTTATGAATGGAAGGACGGACAGACCACCGCGGAGGTAAAGTATCAGAACGGTCGGGTATATCTGAATAAGCTGAATGACGGCAAAACTGCCGCGGACATCATGATTCCTCTTTCTAAGGGGTGGGTAAACGGCGCGAAACCGGCGGCGGAGGGAACTCCCGCAACGGATATATATTTGGAATTCAACTGGCAGACGCAAAACAGCAATTCGCGTTTGTACATACGCGGCTTGACGCAGGATGGAAAGTGGGTTAATCTGTTTTTCCTTGCTCAGTCGGGAACAAAACTGCGTTATGTAAATGCGGCGAGCGAAAGTTCTTCGGTGACGGGCACGCTTGATATAAAAATAACGGAACCGCACACCATTCGGCTGCTGATGCAGAAAAAAGGAAATACCTATGTAATCGCAAAATCGTGGATTGACGGGCAGTTTGATAAAGATGTCAACTTCAGCGCCACGCAAGCGTGCGAGGGTCTGTATTCCTTTGTGGCAGACGAGAGAAGAGAGTCCGGCAAGGGTTTGGGCAGCAGTTTTGGCAGTCTGAAAGTTTGGCAGACGGCGGAGGCGCAGTTGCAAAGTTTGATTGACGACGGAAAAGCAAATTTGACATTTGCGGATATTAAGGGCGCGAATACCGAGCAAGACGCTGTGACCGAGAATTTAGTTTTGACAACCGGACAGACGCTTGCAAACGGGTTGGTTGTCGCAGGCTGGGAAAGCAGTGATGAAGATGTGATAACCCAAACGGGCAGCGTGATTCGTCCTGTTGACGCAGACAAGACGGTAGAGATTACACCGATTCTGTCCATTCGTGATGTTATCGGAGACGGCAGTGCGGATTTTGAACCGACAGACGTTACCGCGAAAGGCAATCCGATTACGGTAACGGTGCGCAGTATGCAATTGGAAGAAGTCAAGAAAAATCTGTCCTTTGAGCAGATAAAGGGCAGTAATGTTGATGCGGAACACGTGGAATCGGATTTGTCGCTCGTCAGCAACATGAACGGTGTAGATATCGCGTGGCAGGTGAAGTCTATGACGCCTGCCGGCACGAAAGCAGAAGTTGACACAACGACAGGCTCTGTCCGCCGTCCGGCACAGAATGAGCAGGATGTGCGTGTTGTGCTGACCGCCACCTTGACACGCGGAGAAATGTCAGACGAGAAAGATATTGCGTTTACCGTTAAAAAGATGACAGTCGGCGACGCGGAATATTTACAGCAGATATTGCAGCAGCTTACCTTTGCGGTGATTGCCGGTGAAAATGTGTCGGCACAACAAGTCAGCACGGATTTGAATTTGGCAAATAAGTTCAGCGGCGCGGATGTCGCTTGGAGCAGCAGCAATCCGTCCGTGGTTGCGTCAAACGGTAAGGTGAACTGCCCGGTTTATCCCAACCCGAGCGCAGAGGTGACTCTGACTGCGGCGTTGACCCTGAACGGGGCGGGACCTGTGCGCAAAGAATTCCGTGTAACGGTTCTGCAAGGCGACGCGGAGAATTTCATGAAAACTGCGGAAGTGAAAACAAATATTCGCGGTGCGAATGCGGAAAAACTGGAAAATTTGCGAGACAATGACGAGCAGACTTTTGTGGAAATTTCGGCGCAAACGAAAGATTTTTATATTATGGTGGACATGAAAGCTGCAAAAGCTGTCAGCCGTTTGGATTTTGTTACCCGCGCGGCGGAATCTGCATCTGAGACTGCACTCAAAGGATATGTAGTGGAAGTATCGGATAACGGTACGGCGTGGACAGAGGTTTATAACGGTACAGCGGTCAGCGGACACAACATCGCGGATTTTAAACCTGTGGACGCACGTTATGTCAGACTTCGCGTGACGGAAAAGGTTTCGGGCGCGGCGGAACAACTGGCGGAAGTTGCGGTGCGTTTCTGTCCGGGACATCAGAATTTGGTGGACGCGGACGCGGAAAACCTGAGCATTGATTTGCCGAGCCGCATCACCGCAAGTACAGTTACTTTGCCGACAAAGGGTAAATATGGCTCGGATATCGAATGGAGCTTTAATCCCGACGGCGTGTTTGAGCAAACTTCGGCAGGGGTTTATCGTGTGAATCATGGTGATTCTGATAAAACTGTCAGTCTGATTGCGACCTTTAAGAGTGGTGGATGCACCGCACAGGTTCGCCGTACCCATACCGTTTCCGGCAAGAGCAGCGGCGGCAGTACAGGCGGCGGAGGCGGTGGCGGTGGCGGAAGCTACAGTTCGACCGGCAGCGGCAGCCATGCATCTAATATGTCGATTCCGACACAGGCTGCATCTGACCAACCGCCTGTACAGCAGACGGAAGTTTTCGGCGATTTGGCACAGGCGGAATGGGCGGCTGATTATATCAAAGCGCTTTACCGCGACGGAATCGTAAACGGTAAGGGCAATGGGCGTTTTGCTCCGTTGGATTCGGTCACGCGAGAGGAATTTGTGAAAATGTTGGTACTCGCGCTCGGCATGGAGCCGACACAGAGCACGGTAATCTTTGCGGACGCGGACAATTCCGCATGGTATGCGCCGTATATTGCGTGCGCGGTAGAGAGCGGATTGGTAAACGGTATCTCCGATTCTGCGTTTGGAATCGGTATGCCGATTACGCGCGAGGATATGTCAGTGATGGCGGCGCGGGCAATTTTGATGCGGAAAGATAATACCGTAGCGGGCGGACAGACTTTGTCTTTCGGAGACGGTGCACAGATTTCCGAATATGCGCAGGAAAGCGTAGCGTTGCTGACTGCTTTGGGATTGATAAGCGGAAACGAGAACGGAGATTTTTGTCCGCAGAACAACACTTCGCGGGCGGAGTCTGCAAAGATTTTATATATGCTGCGTGACGCGGTGAAATAGGAGGGTCAGGGTATGAGTTGGAAAAAGAGAATCATCAGTGCGGTTTTGTCTGCCGCCATCATTACCGGAACCGGCGCGCTTGCGTCAGCGGCAACCGAGGTATCGGAAGATGTTATTTTTGATTTATCCTCTCTGAAAATCCTGCAAGGGGATGAAAACGGAGAATTGCATTTGGACGAACAGGTTACCCGTGCGGAATATGTCGCTCTGATGGTGCGACTGATACAGATGCAGGATTGGGACGCACAAAAGGGGCGTACGGACTTTACAGATGTGCAGGACAGTGACTGGTTTTACGATGCCGTTTACTGGATGACGGACAGCGGTGCGGTACACGGTTACGGTGACGGAACTTTTCGTCCCGACGCGCCTGTTACAGCGGATGAGGCTGTTAAAATTCTGATTACGCTTTTGGGGTATGCTGACGCGGCGGAAGAACTGGGCGGTTATCCGCAGGGATATTTGAGTATTGCGAACAGTTCGCGCCTGACGCGCGGCGTGAATATCGGCGAGGGATTTTGTCGGGCTGACGCGGTACTTTTGATTGATAACAGCTTGGATGTTTATATGAACGTGCCGGATTATATGCGCGGTAAGGGAACCGTAAGCGCGAAAAACCGCGAAACCCTGCGTGACCGTTTGATGGGGGTCAACTTCTCTGATACGCTTTATGAAATCAGGGGCGTTGTGCAGGCAAACGCGAGTACATGGATTATTCCCGGAGATTATGAAAATCTGCGTGATGACGAAATCATCATCGACGGAATACTGTATCGGACAGATGTTCCGGACGCGGCGGATTTTATCGGCAAGCAGGTGGAATGTTATGTTGCGGTGAACGGTGATACACGTCGGATTCAGAGTATTCGTGAGACTTCGCGCAATCGGGTGATTGAGATTGCGGACGAGGATTTTGTGTCGGCGCAGCAGGACAGTATCACTTATTTGGCAAATGATAAGGAAAGACGTTTGAGAATATCCGATACTGCTGTTTTGATGAAAAATATGCGCCTTGTGGAGCAGTGGTCGGAACGTGATTTTACACTGACGCAGGGAAGTATCACCTTGATTGATAACAATGATGACAACGCGTATGATGTGATTCATATTCAGGAGTTTGAAAGCTATCTGATTTCCGATGTGAATACAGATGTTATTTACTTTAAATTGCATGGGGATAAACAGAACAAAAAGCTGATTAACTTTGCTGTGGATGATGATGTAGATTATATCATTACTGATGCGGACGGCGTGTTGCTTAAGGTGGAGGATTTGCAAAAAGATACGGTTGTCAGCGTGTTGGAAAGCGCTGACGGCAGTATTTGTAAGATTGTGACGGGGCAGCCCTCTTTTGTGGCAACGCTGAAAACATCGGGAGAAGATACTCTGACCTTTGACGAAAAAGCGTATTCGTTGGATTGCGGTTTTTGTGACGAGTATCAGTTAGGCAACGAGTATCAGGTTTATCTGAACTTCCGCGGCGAGATATTTATGCTGGATAAAGTCAAGGAATCCGAGCGTGCGATGCAGTACGGTTATGTGGCGGAGGTTCAGGCAACAGGAGCTTTTGAGTCTGAAGTGCGTGTGCTGATGGCGGAACCGGGCGAATTTGTAGAAGTGGAAGAGAAATCCGCTGTGGAAGATGACGATTCCGTTTTGCTTAAATTAAAGGGACAAAATAAGTCTTTGAAAGAACTTACCTTTGTGGATAACGTCAGAGTAAACGGCGCGAAGATGAAAGCGGCGGAATTGATGAAATTCTTTAACCAAGGCGGTACACGGAGTAATCGGGTGGTTTCCTATCGCGTCAACGCGGAGGGAAAAATCAGTGAAATAAAGTCTCCGGAAGTCTGCGGCAGGGAATTGACCAGCCGTGATGAGCAGCGTATTTATAACGCGCAGGAAAAAGTTTTCGGCGGTATGCGTGTTGGCGCATTTGGCGCGACAGAGGAGACAAAGGTACTGATGATACCGGATTATGCAAGTCAAGGTTCGGTGTCAAAGGATGATTATCAGGCTGTTGTGGAAATCAATGACGGGCAGGCATACACGGTTAACGGCTATGATGTCGGAGAACGGGAATGTGTAGATTTGATTACGATAATGACGACCATGCAGTATGACGCGTCCTCAGCAATTTTGGATACCGACAAGATGGCTTTGCTGGAGGAAGCGGTAACTGTCCTTGATGAAGAGGGCAATACGACTTTAAAATTAGGATTTTGGTCTGACGGAAAGGCGATGTCATATGTTGTTGAGGACAAAGTGCGTACTTTAGCGGGCGCGTTGTCTGAGGGAGATATTTTCTACTATGCGGTTTCGCCATCCTCTGATAAGATTAACAAAATTATACGCATTGACAATGCTGTTACGCCTGACAGAGGGATGGGACAGTTTGGACAGCCTGCTGACAGCAATCCGGAGGGGCTGGGACAAATTACGGCAGGTACGGTGAGCGATATCGCGTACGAGCAGATTATTGATATTTCCAACCGCAGAAAAGATTGTCTGACAATTGACCTCGGCGGTGAGACGGTGGAAGTTCGCGTCAATAGCAGAAACGCCCCCGCTCTGTATCGTTATAATAAGAGAACAAATGTGATAGAGGCGATAACCGTAAGGGATATTATTCCGGGGAACGGGACGATTATGGTGCATATTAAAAACAATACGGTACGCGGTGTGGTGGTAGTACAATAGCGCTCAGCAGAGAGGAGAAACGGTCATGAAACATGAATGGAAGAAAGTCACAGCATTTGCGGTGGCGGTGGTCATGCTGACTTCTACGGCGGCTTTTGCGACAGATATCCTGCCGGAGGAGTATATTTCGGATGTTGATATTGCGGAGTCGGGAATGATTCAATCTGCGGCGGAACAGCCGGAGGCTGTTTCGTCAGAGGAGACGCAGACAAGCCAAGACCTTTCCTTTGAAGAAGAAAGCGCGGAGGAAGTGATGATGGACTTACTCGCTGATGATTTTTCCGAGGATATCGGGGAAACGGATATTGTGAGAGATTTTGTCGATACAGAGGATATTACCGGAATATCGGACGAAGCCTTTTACGGAGAATATGACGCGGCAAACGGTGTGTGGATTCAGGAGGGTTATTTCGACTATGACGCGTACCCCGAGATGAGCGAGGTCAAGGCTGCTGTTATGGCGGCAAACGGGGATTACAGCGAGGTGAAAGAGGCGGTACTGCAATATTATTATGATAAGCGGAATGGATACAAACTTTCCTCTTACGGAAGTACAGGCGTGCAGCAGGTGTTTTTGGCGCAGGCGTTGGAGCGTGACCTCTATCCGCATCTGAGCTGGAAAGTTCTGGGCTTTCAGGAGTTAACTGCCGAGCCGCAGTATGTGGATTTTGACGCGTCCTATACCTGGCCGGATATTGCGAGCAATGCCGGCAAGCAAGTTACCTTTTATATTATGGCTACCCGCAAGGATGGCACAATGGCGGAACTGGAAAGTCACGAGGCGGCGCATCCGCCCGTGTTGGAAGTGGAATCCAACGGCGTTGTTACCACTTTTACCGCGACAGATGACGCGACCATGATTGCGGGGAATAACGCGAACAAAAAGTACGGTACAGAGCCGACCTTGCAGATTGAGGAGAGTGTGACGTCTATCGGAAAGTCTGACCCGACGGATTCAAACACGAAACGCGCCCTTGTCAAGTTTGATTTGTCATCTATGAATATGGAAGATACGGTGACGCGCGCTACTTTGAAACTGTATGGCAGAAATGCGACAAATGACGACGCAAAGGAAATCATAGTGATGAAAGCAACGACCGATTCATGGTCGGAGGAGAATGTCACCTTTGCTAATTATGAGCATATGGCGTATTCCTGGGACGGTGAGGGATGTATTCAATACATTACACCCAAATATTCGGGACACCGTTACCGTGAGGAATTACAGCGGTTTGAGAGTGTGTATCCGCTCATTGGCGGCATGTTTGTCAAAGGCGAAGTCGATCAGGAATACTATGCCTATATTGCGCTGAAGATATGGTGCGGGTTTTTGCTGCAATCGGGCAGAGATCCATATAAACCCCCTGCAGACAGCAAGAGTCACGAACTGGATATCGGCTGCCGCGGGATTGCAGTACCGGAGGCAATGGCATGGTTTATCACCAGTGAACATATGACGGCGGATATATACAGCGCAACCTTAAAGTTTTTCTGGCTGGCGATTGAACGGATGGTACGCACCGGCGCAGGTATGAACGGCAGCAATAACGTGGCGGCGGTCGGCGTCAGAGGTTTGCATACCATGAATACGTATTATGACGAGTTCCGTATTCACAAAAAAGCGCAGGAGCAGGTTTGGGCAAAACAAAACCGGCTTTATGACATCGACCTGATCCGCTCGGACGGCGCTTATAGCGAAGGTTCGCTCGCGTACGCGAGTATGGGCGGCGCTAACATTATTACGCTCTTGACGCCAAACGAGGTGACCGGGAGCGAGGATTTGCCGTTTGAGGATACCACATTGTTTGACAAGGTGGAGGAAGTGGCCTTGTATTTGGCTAAAATGACCGCTCCGGGATTTAAAGATAATCAATGGGGTGACGGCAGTGCGAATACGGTAGGCTACCTGAAAACGATTGAAAACTGGAACAAACAGTTCAATAATCCGTATCTGAACTATTATACCGGTGATGTGAACAATGGAAAACCGTTCCCGTTCACTTCCTGCAAGTATGACAGTGAGCGGAGAATGGTACTGCGCAGCGGCTGGGGAGAAAACGACGTGTATCTGTATACAGATATGGACGGAGATTCTGTGAGTCATGCGCATAAGGATGATAATTCCATTATTTTAGCCGCTTACGGCAAATATCTCCTTGCCGACCCGTTGTATGCCTCTTATTCGGACGAGACGGCAAAATTCGGGTCTACCGCTTTCCACAATACCGTTGAAATTGACGGTCAGTCGCATAAAGGCGGCGGAAAGGGTGATATCAATTACTGGGAGACCAATGATATTTACGACCATACTTCCAACTGGGCAAAAGCCTATCGCAGTAATGGAATCAACGAGTGGCACGCGCGCAATATTCTGTATATCCGTCCGGGATTTTTCCTGGTCAGCGACTATTTAAAGCCGTATGACACCGATACAAAAACGCATACCTACAAACAGCGTTGGATTATGCCTCCGGACGCGGATATGACAATAGATACCGATACGATGACCGCAAGGAGCAACACAGCGGCTACAGCGAATATTCAAGTGGTGCAGGCGGACAAAACCGATATTACGCTGGAAAAGGTGAATGACCGCTATATTACTACTTATACCGACCGCGCGGTTTATACCAAGACGGGCAGCGGAGCGGTTCTGTTTGACACAGTACTCTATCCGGAAGAGGCAGGGGCGAATGTCGAGGTGACCTCCGAGCGGATAGCGTTGGAAAATGTTACAAACAATGGAGCTAGCGCGGTTCAGATACAGATATTGGACAAAGATACACAGAAGAAGTCTGATATTTCATATTATTTGGTGCATGATATGGGGCAAAAGGCAGTCAGACAGTTTGGAAATTATGAAACCGACGCAAGACTTGCTTACGTGGAACGTGACGGCAGCGGCAAACTTGCGCGGCTGATTATTCAGGACGGTACGTATATTAAGGACCTTAGCCTGGATAAGGATTTGTTCCGCTCGCAGGAAACGGTTTCACAGTTTGGCTGTCACTTACAGTATTCTTTGATGGAATTGGCAACTTCCGCAGAGATTGCGCTGGATAAGCTGACCGTTTTGGCAGATACAAGCAGCAAGGTGGAAAAGGTGGAATTCAACGGCGAAAAGCAAGAATTCCGCAAGTCGGGGCGCTATGTTTATTTTGGCAGTCAGCCGATTTTAGATGACGACACAGAGTACGAACCATCTCCGACACCCGGCCCGTCAGGCGGCGGCAGCGGTGGGGGCGGGGGCGGAGGAGTCAATTCTCCCGGCAGCGGCGGAATCGGCGGCAAGACAGGTGCTTCGGTTGCGCCGCCGACAGATGCACAGCCTTCACAACAGCCGGAGTTGCCGAACGCACAGCTGCAAGAACAAATTAAGGGACACTGGGCGGAAAAGGAAATCGCTGAATTGATACAGGACGGTATTGTCAAAGGCGATAACGGCAGTTTGAATCTGGAACAGCCTGTTACCCGCGCGGAATTTGCCGCAATGCTGCTGCGCAGCCTGAATATTGAGACAGAAACCTATCAAGGCGGAGCGGCGGACGTTTCCGAACAAGATTGGTTTGCGGACATCATACAGTCATGCGTCAGTCATAATATCATGAATGGCAGTGACGGTTTGATGCGCCCGAATGATTGGATTACCCGTGAGGAAATGGCGAAGATGGTTGTTGCGGCATTCGGTCAGACGGAATCTGAGACGGAAGATGAGCTTGCTTTTTCCGACAGCGGCGCAATCAGCGATTGGGCTGCCGAATACGTTGCGCAGGCAGTAAACAAGGGCTTGCTCAACGGATTTGAGGACGGAAGTTTTCGCCCGTCAGAGAAAACTTTGCGCGAGCAGGCGATGGTTGTAGCAGCGCGGCTGCGCAGTTTAAAATAATAAAAGCGACGCACCTACTCCGACAATTCTGTAAAACGTGAAATTGTCGGGGCAGGTGCTGTTTTGAATGTAAGGAGGAAAAGAGAAATGGCAGTACCGATACCCGAAAAATATGTGGCGGATTTTGAAAAGTTAGGTTTTGGAATGTTTGTGCATTGGGGATTGTATTCTCAGCTTGGCAAAGGGGAATGGTATTTTACCCAAGGTTATAACGGGACACGGGAGGAATATAGGAAGCTGACGGAAACCTTTACAGCAGAGGATTTTGACGCGGAGCAGTTGGCACTGACGGCAAAAAACGCGGGCTGTAAATATATTGTTTTGACGACACGGCATCATGACGGATTTTCGCTGTATGATACCTGCGGATTGAACGACTACGACGCGCCGCACAGCGCGGCAGGGCGTGATTTAATCCGTGAATACGTGGAGGCGTGCAGAAAGCACGGAATTGTTCCGTTTTTCTATCACACAACGCTGGATTGGTTTCGTGATGATTTTGAAGAGGATTTTGACAAATATTTGAAATATTTGCAGGACAGTGTGGAAATTTTATGTACCAATTACGGCAAAATAGGCGGGTTGTGGTTTGACGGCAACTGGTCTAAGCCAAATTCGGACTGGAAAGAAGAAGAACTTTATGGTATAATAAGAAAGCATCAGCCTGAGGCGATTATTGTAAACAATACCGGTTTGGAGCATCGGGGAGCGGCGGGGAATATTGAAATTGACTCGGTTACTTTTGAGCAGGGCAGACCGACGCCGATGAATCGGGAGGGAATGCAGAAGTATCTCGCCGCGGAAATGTGCCTGACCACGAATGACCATTGGGGAATCGGGGAATTGGATTTCAATTACAAATCTCCCAAGGAGTTAATTGAAAATTTATGCGATTGCCGCAAGGTAGGGGCGAATTATCTTTTGAATATCGGGCCTGAGGCGCAAGGCGGTATGGAACCGATGCAGGCGGAACTGATGAAGATTATCGGAAAGTGGATGAAACTTTACGGCGAGGCAATTTATAACGGCAAACCGTATGCCGCCGGTGGCGTAGGTAAAAACTTTATTTTGAAAGGTGAAAATGAACTGTATTTGTTCTTTTACGATTTAGCGAGATGCGGCAGTGAAAACGTTGTAGTCGGCGGTAATTACTGCGGCAGCTATGCTTTTGGAAATGTAGTGGATAAGGTGTCGTCTGTGGAATGGATGGACAACGGCGAGCAATTGGAGTTTGTACAGAAAAATGATATGCTTGCGATTCACGCGACCGGCTTCCCGTATGGTATGTCAACCTGTGTGCGGGTGGCAAAAGCAAAAATAGCGAAAAAATAAGCTGCAGGCAGACTATATAAACGAAAAAAATAAACGATAGGGTGGGAGAAACTATGTTGCATTCTAAAAAAGATTTTCAAGATTGTTTTGTCAATTTGATAAAGCCGCTTCAAGAGCATTTCACACCGGGCAAGGCAGGCATCAAGTGCGGTGCGGCATCTGCGATATACGCAGATGAAACAGCTTGGATGGAAGCGTTCGCAAGACCTTTATGGGGACTTGCTCCGCTTTGGGGCGGAAAGGCTTCTGCTGATGATTTTGATAAGTTTTATCTTGAGGGAATCATCAACGGCACTGACCCGAATCACGAGGAGTACTGGGGCAGTATCATTGATTTTGACCAGAAGCAGGTGGAAACCGCACCTATCGGTTTAGCGCTGATTCTTGCGCCCGACAAGGTATGGGAACCTTTGACAGATGTGCAAAAGGACAATTTCGCAAAGTGGCTGTATCAGGTGAATACAGTACAGTGTCCTGATAATAATTGGAACTTTTTCTCGGTGCTTGTCAATTTGGGATTGAAGAGTGTCGGCGCGCCGTATGATGAAAACAGAATCAAAACCGCCCTTGCCCGTGTTAACAGCTTTTACAAGGGCAACGGTTGGTACTCGGACGGCGCAACAAAGCAGATGGATTATTATATCGCGTTTGCCATGCACTTTTACGGCTTGATTTACGCCAAGGTGATGGAGCATGAGGACAAAGAGCAGAGTGATATCTTTAAGGAAAGAGCCATGCTTTTTGCCAAAGATTTTATTTATTGGTTCGCGGAGGACGGCTCATCGTTGGCGTTCGGCCGGTCACTGACCTATCGGTTTGCGCAGTGCTGTTTTTGGTGTGCCTGCGTTTTTGCGGGAATAGAGCCGTTCCCGATGGGCGTGATGAAAGGGATTATATCACGGCATTTGGAATGGTGGATGAGCAAGCCGATTTTTGATAACGGCGGTGTACTTTCTGTCGGATACGCCTACCCGAACATTATCATGTCAGAAGAGTATAACGCCCCCGGTTCTCCCTACTGGTCGATGAAGTCTTTTCTGATTTTGGCGCTTCATGACGAGCATGAATTTTTTAAAGCAGAGGCACAGCCTTTGCCGAAGTTGGATAAACTGCATATTATCCCCGAGGCGAATATGGTCATTCAGCGTGTCGATGATTATGTTGCGGCGCTTACTGCCGGGCAGTGGGTGGAGTGGAATACCACGCACGCGGCGGAAAAGTATTCAAAATTTGCATACAGTTCCAAATACGCGTTTAGTGCGCCGCGTACTTACTGCGAGTTTGCGGGAGCGGGGACGGACAGTATGTTAACCTTCGTCAAAGATGGAATGTGCTTTGTCAGAAGAAAATGTCTGGAGTGCCGTATCGAGGCGGACGGAACGGTGTATTCCAAATGGAGTCCGTACAGCGGCGTAACGGTAGAAACTTATGTCACACCGACAGAGACAGGACATATCCGCAAACACCTGATTGACAGCGCGGAGGATTGCGTCGCGTATGACTGTGCATTTGCCGTGCCTGATGACAGTGGAAGTATCAGCGGCGCCGGCGAGAGCATTGTCATAGAATGCGTACCGAATACAAATCTGATGTCACCCAAAACAAAGATGAAAGCCATAAAATATGAACTGAAAAAGGGCATGAATCGTGTGGAAACGGTTGTAAATTACCCTTGTTGAATTTTCAAGCGGTTGGCGGCGGCAAGGATTCCGATTACCGTAAAATAGGCGAGCAGATTGCGTGGCTGAAGAAGGGTGTAAGAGAACAGGGCAGATACGGAAATTCCGATTAAAGCGGAAAGTCCGGCGGCGTAGACGGAACGCAAACGGCGTTCCGCAGTAAAGATTGCCAGTATGGTGGAACGCGCCAGCCGGAGGACATACCAGAGGAAGAAGAAAAAGGCGACCAGACCCAATTCCAATACGATACGCAGATAACCCAATCCCTGTGAAATCGGCGTGGCAAGACGCTGTGGGGGTGCGGCATTGTTCAGAATCGTGTTTGTGTACAGCTCCAGAAACGGTCGGCTGCTCATACCGAATCCGTTTTTCCAAATATCCTGTGCCAACGTGGCAAGCGTGACAAAAAAATTGCTGTACATCGGTCGGCTGTGCCATATTTCTAAAATTCTGCCAATGGCGGAATCGGTGACCGCGGGCGTGAGAAAGACAACCAAAAATAAATAGCGCGGATTGCAGACGGCAAGCAGCAGTAATACTTCTACCGAGTAGCCAATCAGTCCTGCTTTAGAGCCGGTTGCCAGAATGGTGCGAAAGGACAGAATGAGCAAAAAGACGCTGTATATCAGCCGTCTCGGCTTGGATTTTTGGGAGAGCGCCGCTGTCATCGCAAAAGGGAAAAATAAAACCATAATTTCCGCGAAACTTTCCGAACTGCTGAATGTCGCACGCACCCAAACGGAAGCCGCGTGATAGGACTGTATCAGCCCGATGCAGCAAAGTCCTGTGAATAACAGCATGATGCACACAAGCAAGGCGTGCAGTTCTTCTGTATTGCTGACGCTGTATTGCAGGAGAAAGAAAAAAATCAGGGCAATCATTAGCGGAATTAGTGACAGTACGGCTGTCCATGGTAGCATCAGAAGCAGAAGGACGGAAAAAACAGCTTCGGTACAAATGACAAGGAACAGTACTTCCGCGCAATAGCGGTCGCGGCTGTTCGAGATAAACAGGATAACCGGAATCATCAGAATCGGCAGCCAAAAGCTGCTCCAAATGCGGGACGGAACCAGAAAAATGAGGGCGAGAAACGCTCCTAATACGCGCGGGTCGTAGCTAACGTTGGCCTTGGGAATGTGCGGCATGACTTTTTTGATGTGAAAGGTCAGGGCGCGGCGCACGGCGCTTTCGTACCAGAGCGCGGAAAAAGCGCCTTCTTCAAACAGCAGGCGAACAAAAATATTTTGTTGTATTTGAGTAATCATATGGTACAGATAGCTTGTGAAAAACAAATTTTTTAACCGCTGCATTATCGTTCCCTACTTTTGCGATTTGGATATATCCTGTATGTCCGCGATATAAACGGGGAGCTGAATATTTCCGAGATTTACGGTCAGCCTTTGCCCGATTACATATTGCTTGCCGCCGGTCAATATTCCGTGTTCGGAGGCGGAGCCTCTCAGCTCGGAGGTGAAACGCAGAGCCTGCGGCTCTTCACGGCGCAGCAGAGAGGTAATCTGCCCCAAACTGATATTATTTTCCGCATCGGTGCAGATTCCTTCCTGCGGCGCACGGTCTATGATTTCCTGCGGCGCAGTTTCACATACAAAGGTGATTTGACAGCGAATATTCTCGCCGCCCCCGCCGGAAGAGAGAATTTTTACTGTGATTCCGACCAGGCTGAACAAGAGAATTCCTATCAGAACATAATCGATAATATTTAATTTTTTCATCCATTTTTTCAGTATCATAAGCATAATACAGTTCCTCCGCTTGGAACAAAAGTTTTCTGTTTTTAGTATAAACGGAAAGTAAGGAAATGTCAATCTTCTTCTGTATAATAAACATAAGAGTCTCAACATAATGTCTAAAAATTATTCCATAAAGTCAATAATTTTATTCAAGATTATATTGACATTTTTTTAACAATGGTATATAATAACCATATAAATGTTAATTCTTTAACAATCAGATTGACCTTGTATCAATCCGGGAAGAATAAAAGCAGAAAATGGTATCTAAATTTATATAAATTTTATTTGGAGGTTTTGTTATGGCAACGAAAAAGGCAGAACAAACAGTTGACGTCCAGAAGATGATCGACGGTCTGGTTGAAAATGCACAGCAAGCGCTCGCGGCATTTATGGATTACGATCAGGCTCAGATTGACAACATTGTTAAGGCAATGGCTCTCGCAGGTCAGGACCAGCATATGCGTTTGGCAAAGATGGCGGTAGAAGAGACCGGTCGCGGTATCTATGAGGATAAGATGACCAAAAACATCTTTGCGACCGAGTATGTTTATCACAGTATTAAAAATGAAAAGACTGTTGGTGTTATCTCCGACAATGAATACGAGGATTACGAAATGGTAGCTGAGCCGGTAGGGGTTGTCTGCGGCGTTACTCCTGTTACCAATCCGACATCAACCGCTATGTTCAAATCCTTGATTGCCATTAAAGCGAGAAACCCGATTATCTTCGGTTTCCACCCGAACGCGCAGAAGTGCAGCGTGGAAGCGGCGAAGGTTGTTTATGAAGCGGCGCTGAAAGCGGGCGCTCCGAAAAACTGTATCCAGTGGATTGAGGTTCCTTCCGTAGAGGCGACAAATGCTTTGATGAATCATCCGGGCGTTGCGTTGATTCTCGCAACCGGCGGACCGGGCATGGTTAAGGCGGCGTATTCCGCAGGTAAGCCGGCGCTCGGCGTTGGTGCGGGTAACGTTCCCTGCTACATTGAAAAGAGCGCGAATGTAAAGCGCGCGGCAACTGATTTGATGCTATCCAAGTCGTTTGATAACGGTATGATTTGTGCGTCCGAGCAGGCGGCGATTGTGGATAAGGAAATCGCGAAAGAATTTGAAGAATTCACCAAGGCAAACGGCTGCTACTATGTCAATGCCGAGGAGAGCAAGAAGTTGGAAGCGATTATGTACGACCCGGAAAAGGTTGCCATTCGCCCCAACATTGTCGGACAGTCGGCGGTGAAAATTGCTGAACTGGCAGGCATTAAAGTTCCAGCTGATACCAGAATTCTTATGGTTCCGCTCAAGGGTGTTGGTTTGAAATACCCGCTCTCTCATGAAAAACTCAGTCCGGTTTTGGCTTACTATGTAGTCAACAGCACAGACGAGGGTATCAAGCGCGCGGAGGAAATGGTGGAATTCGGCGGTTTGGGTCACAGTGCGGCGATTCATTCCGAGGACCCGGCAATCATTGACCGTTTTGCAAGCACCTTGAAGGCTGGTCGTGTTATCGTTAACTCCCCGTCTACGCACGGCGCAATCGGTGATATTTACAACACCAATATGCCGTCTTTGACACTTGGCTGCGGCAGCTACGGCAGTAACTCCACAACTCAGAATGTTTCTACGGTTAATCTGGTCAACATTAAGAGAGTGGCAAAAAGGAGAGTTAATATGCAGTGGTTTAAGATTCCCGAAAAGATTTATTTCGAGCCGGACGCAACACAGTATCTTGAGAAAATGCCCGACATCTCCAGAGCATTTATCGTTACTGACCCGTCTATGGTAAAACTCGGTTATGTGGATAAGATTTTGTACTATCTCAGAAAGAGAGAGCAGTATGTACACTGTGAAATCTTCTCCGAGGTAGAACCGGACCCGTCTTTGGACACCATTATGCGCGGCAAAGAGGCGATGGACGCGTTCCAGCCGGATGTTATTATCGCACTGGGCGGCGGTTCTGCAATGGATGCCGCAAAGGGTATGTGGCTGTTCTATGAATATCCGGACGCTGACTTCCAAGGCATGGCAATCAAGTTCATGGATATCCGTAAGCGTTCTTATAAATTCCCGAAATTGGGTAAAAAAGCGAAGATGGTTGCAATTCCGACCACCAGTGGTACGGGTTCTGAGGTAACTTCGTTCTCCGTTATTTCCGACAAGGCGAATAACATGAAGTATCCGCTCGCTGACTATGAGCTGACACCGGATATTGCAATTGTTGACCCGCAGTATGTATATTCCGTTCCGGCGTCTATCACGGCTGATACCGGTATGGACGTTCTGACCCACGCGCTGGAAGCATATGTTTCCGTTATGGCGTCCGATTACACCGACGCATTGGCAATGAAAGCAATCCAGTTGGTATTTGATTACCTGCCTAAGTCCTATAAGGGCGACAAGGTCGCGAGAGAAAAGATGCACAACGCAAGCTGTATCGCAGGTATGGCGTTCACAAACGCGTTCCTGGGTATCAACCATTCACTGGCGCACAAGCTGGGCGGTGAGTTCCACATTCCGCACGGTCGTGCAAACGCAGTATTGCTGCCGTATGTTGTGGAATACAATGCGCAGAAACCGTCTAAGTTTGTATCTTTCCCGAAATATGAGACATTTATCGCTGACCAGAAGTATGCTGAAGTTGCAAAATATCTGGGCTTGCCGGCAAAGACCACAGAGGAAGGTGTAAAATCCTTGATTAAGGCAATCCGCGATTTGATGAAAGAACTCAACGAGCCGTTCACACTCAAAGAATGCGGCATTGACGAAAAGGTATTTATGGCGACAGTTCCGTCACTGGCTGATAAGGCGTTCGGTGACCAGTGTACTACTGTTAACCCGCGTCTCCCGCTTGTGAGCGAGTTGGAAGACCTGTATAAAAAGGCTTATTACGGCGAATAAGAAAACCGTAATTTGTGAATCAGTTTATCCGTATATGGATATTAAAACAACCGTCGGCAGTGATTGCCGACGGTTGTTTTTTCTCTTTTGAAGTAAGCGCTGCCGCAGTACAGCTGCGGAGTTTGTGCGCAAAAAAAGTGTTCCAAACAAGATTGTTTGGAACACTTTTTGATTTTTAAAAGGAATTATTCTGCCGCATTGTTGCTGTCAGCATTATCGGTTTGCGCGGTATCCTCGCTGTCAGAAACGCCGTTTTCGCCTTCTGTGCCGGTCTCGGTTTCAGTTCCAGTACTGTCAGTTTCGCCGCCGTCTGTTTCTGCACCGTCGCCGCTAATGTCTATGCCGTCTGTTGAAAAATCTACATTCTCGGAATCTATGGTTGATGATTGCTCGCTCTTGTAATTATGCACAGAAACGAGCGCCAAACTAACGGATGAAATAATGAACAGTGCCGCCAAAACGGATGTGAACTTTCTCAGCATCGCGTCTACCGTTCTGCCCTTGTTCTTGCCGAAAAAGGTATCGGAACTGCCGCCCATAATCGCACCGGAAATGTTTTGCTGTTTGCTCTGCTGCAGCAAAACAACCACGATTAACGCTACCGAAATCACTACATGAATAATAATTAAAGTTGTCATTAAAGCTGTCATATTTAGACTTCCTCCTCATTTGCACATTCAGTACGCACTATTTTATCATAGATTTTAAAACTTTTCAATAGTTTTTTTAAAATAGTTTTGAAAAGTTGGTAAAATTTTTTGTTTCATGGCGCAGACATTTCAAAGGGGCGTGAATAAGAAAGCGTGATACAGTTTGTCGTGTTCATAAAAAATTCACCTTTTTTTCATATTTTCTTCACCCATTGTTGATAAATTCCTGTTATACTATCATTGTAGCAAGCGGGAGTGCTTGTTACAGATTATACATAACTCCCTCCCTTTTTGGCGCCGTTTCCCCAGACGGCGTTTTTTTTGCACTTTTTTAGAAGAACAGTACGAAAAACCAGCGCTTGCAACTTGCGAGCGCCTCAGCGTGTCGCTGAAGTCGACACGCTGAGTGGTTGTTGAAAAACGAAGTGATATTTTGTGAAAATGTTTTCGTAGGCGTACGATGGTACGGTAGAGAACATTTTCGCAAAAAGCAAATACCCATGCGGGTTTCTCGATGATACCCGCATGGGTTGTAAAATGCCAAACGATTATGTAATTTTGAATTTGTATTTTCTTGCTTGCGGTAGGACGAGTTTTTCGACAGCCTGCGGCGCTTGCAACTTGCGAGCGCTTGTGTTACAATATAGATAATATCAAACAGAGGGGAGCAGTTGTGTATGAAAAAGTTTTTAATCGGATTTATCAGCGGCGCTGTTCTGTGCGGCAGTCTCGCGGCGGTGGCGGTGGAATATAATATCTATCCCAATCCGTATAAGGTTGTAGTCGACGGTAAAGAAGTTGCGATAGAGGGATATAATATCAATGACAAGTCCTATTTTCAACTAAGGGACATCGGCAATGCGGTGGGCTTTCAGGTAGGCTTTGACGCGGCGAACGAGACCGTACTCGTCAGCACCGACCCGAACGCCGTCATGCCCGATACAAAACCTGCGGATGAGTTTGTCGCAAGTATGCCCGTGACAATACCCGACCCGATGTATATCGAATCTGAAACTCTTGGTGTTGTCACCAATGATGAGTTTCAAATAAAGGTTTGGTCAAAGGATGAAAATATTACTGTCACTAATATAATTGATAAGGCTAATGAAATCGTAGGTTATAAGAGATTTGGTCACTTCATAGGAGATATCGTGGAGGAAGATAGTTTGCAAGTAGTTCATACTAATATACATTCTTCTTGTGTTTCCATAGAAGAATATTATCAAAGATTTTATCCTTGGTTAAAATCTTTACAGCAATAAACCTGCGATATAGGGACGGAATACAGTTGCCGGAAGGTGCGGATAAAACAGAACCTTTCCTCAACGCAGACGATAACTATGTCTTTCCGCGCAGTGCGATATCATATTATAGAATCCCGCGGCAATAAGCAATAAAAAAGAGTGGATACCCACTCTTTTTTGCATTTTGTTTAACTCGCAGTCAAGATGGTGTCACCCCAATTTTTTAATCTCGTGCAGGATATGCTCGTATTGGGTTTGCGCGGCTTGAATCCGATAAATATATAAGTCTACCAGTTTCGGGTCCGCGACGTTGTCAAAATTCGTCATGGCGGTGTGCAGGTTGGATTTCGCGGTTTCCAAATCATGTTTCAGGTCATTATACTTTTTTGTTTGCTCCATTTCGGCTTGTCTGTGCAGGTGAAACAGGCGGGCAAGAGCGGCGGGCAGTGCGGATTGTGTTTGTGTCATAGAGAAATTCCCTTCTTTCGAGATTTTGATAGATTTGGCAAAATGCGGACAAAGTCTTTACTAAAATATTATCCAAAAATTGGATAATATATGCGGGAATTTGTGAAATACATAAAAAGTTTTTGGAAATGCTTGCATATTTGCCGCAAAGATGATAGAATAATATGGTTATAAATAATGGAAGATTTCGTGTGAAAACAGGATAAAAAAACGGAGCAAACGGAGTGTTGCAATATGAGTATCAAAGGAATTTTTGAAAAGGTAATCGGAACCTACAGCGATAGGGAAATCAAGCGGATTAAACCCTTGGTGGAAAAGGTGCTGTCTTATGAGGCCGAGATGCAGGCGAAAACCGATAAGGAATTGCAGGCAATGACCCCTGCGTTTCGTGAGCGTTTGCAAAACGGTGAGACGACCGACGATATTTTACCGGAGGCGTTCGCTGTGGCGCGGGAAGCGTCCTGGCGCGTGCTTGGTATGAAGCATTTTCCCGTTCAGGTGATGGGCGGAATTGTTTTGCATCAGGGACGTATCGCGGAGATGAAAACCGGTGAAGGTAAGACCCTGGTTGCTACTTTGCCGGCGTATTTGAACGGATTGACCGGCAACGGCGTGCATATTGTCACGGTCAATGATTATCTGGCAAAGCGTGACAGCGAGTGGATGGGCAAATTGTATAACTTCCTCGGCTTGAGCGTGGGACTGATTATCCATGACATGGATAACGCGGACAGGCGCAGAGCCTACGCGGCGGACATTACCTACGGCACAAATAATGAAATGGGCTTTGATTATCTGCGTGACAATATGGTGATTTATAAAGAAAACAAGGTTCAGCGCGGTCACGCTTACGCAATCGTGGACGAGGTGGACAGCATCTTGGTGGACGAGGCGAGGACCCCGCTCATCATTTCCGGCATGGGGGAGAAATCTTCCAATCTGTACGAATTGGCGAACCGTTTTGCTCGCAGTCTGACGCATAAAAAGGTTGTGGAAACCGACTCCAAGGAGGAGGCGGAGGAGGTTTACAACGACGTAGATTACGTTGTGGACGAAAAGGCGCATACCGCCATGCTGACCCCGCAGGGCGTGAAGAAAGCGGAAGAGGCATTCAATCTTGAAAATCTGACCGACCCTGCCAATATGACGATTTCTCACCATATCAATCAGGCGATTAAGGCAATCGGCGTGATGCAGAGAGACAAGGACTATGTGGTGAAAGACGGCGAGGTTATTATCGTTGACGAGTTCACGGGGCGTTTGATGTTCGGACGCCGTTACAGCGACGGATTGCATCAGGCGATTGAGGCAAAGGAAGGCGTAACGGTTGAAAACGAGAGCAAAACCCTTGCTACGATTACGTTCCAGAATTATTTCCGTTTGTATAAAAAGCTGTCGGGTATGACCGGTACGGCGCAGACGGAGGAGGACGAATTTCAGGAGATTTATAAGTTAGACGTTATCGTGATTCCGACTAACAAACCGCTTGCGCGTGTAGATGAGCCGGATTTGATTTATAAGAATGAGTTGGGCAAATTCCATGCGGTTATTGCGGAGGTAGAGGCGGCTCACGCGAAGGGACAGCCGGTGCTGATTGGTACCGTTTCGATTGAAAAGTCCGAACAGCTCAGCGCTATGCTGAAAAAACGCGGCATCAAGCACAATGTTTTGAACGCGAAATTCCACGAGAAAGAGGCGGAAATCATCGCGCAGGCAGGTAAAAAGGGCGCGGTTACGATTGCGACCAACATGGCGGGCCGTGGTACGGATATTGTTTTGGGCGGTAATGCGGAGCATTTGGCAAAGAACGAAATGCAGAAACAGGGCTTTACGCCGGAGATGATTAACGAGGCGACCGGCTTTGCCGAGACGGACGACCAGGAGATTATTGACGCGCGCGCGACCTATAAGGAACTGCATGAGAAGTTCAAGCGCGAGATTGAGCCGGAGCAGAAAGAGGTTTTGGAGGCAGGCGGTCTATATATTATCGGTACGGAGCGGCATGAAAGCCGCCGTATTGACAATCAGCTGCGCGGGCGTGCCGGACGTCAGGGCGATAAGGGGCGTTCCCGTTTTTATTTATCGCTGGAGGACGATTTGATGCGTCTGTTCGCGGCTGACCGTATCAACCGCATTATGGAAACATTTGGCTTTGAAGATGATGAGGCGATTGACAGCAAGATGGTTTCCAATACGATTGAACTCTCACAGAAACGGGTTGAGGGGCGTAACTTTGACATTCGTAAAAACGTGCTGAAGTATGACGATGTCAACAATCAGCAGCGCGAGATGATTTATCAGCAGAGAGACCAGGTTTTGGAAGGCGAGGATTTGCGCGATTATATCCTTTCCATGATGGAATCGGTGATTGCGAAAATTGTGGCGCTCTACGCGGGGGATAATCAGCACGCGGAGGAGTGGGATTGGACAGGACTGCGCGAGAATATTGCGGCGGAGTTTATGCCGCTGCCGATTGAAGCGTTGGAATTTTCCGACCACGAGATTGACCATATGACGCAGGAGAGCCTGACCGAATCCATTTTTGAGGCGGTAAAGGAAGAGTATAAGGAAAAAGAGGCGCAGTTCGGCGATAAAATGCGCGAGGTAGAACGCGTCATTCTCTTGCAGGTGGTTGACCAAAAGTGGATGGATCATATCGATAGCATGGAACAACTCCGCGACGGTATTCATTTGCGGGCGTACGCACAGCGTGACCCCGTTGTGGAATATAAGTTTGAGGCAATGGATATGTTTGACGAAATGATTGACGCAATCAAGACGGATACGGTAAAACTGCTGTGTCATGTTGTGCCGCAAACACAGATTGAGCGCAAGCAGGTTGCAAAGCCTGTGGCGGAAAATCTCGGCGGAGACGGAACAGTCAAGAAACAGCCCGTAGTGAAAAAAGAGAAAGTCGGGCGCAACGACCCCTGCCCCTGCGGCAGTGGAAAGAAGTATAAGAACTGCTGTCTCGGCAAAGACGAATAAGTGTCTGAATAAATTTCCGCATCTCACCGCTTTTTGTTCGGGGCAGTACCTTTGTACGGCACCGCTCACTGCAAAACGGCAATCTGCGAAAATTTTTTCTAGACACAATTTATGAAGTTTCAATGTTTCCCGAAAAATTTATTGGGAAAAGAGAGAGGTGATAAAATGCTCGAATACGATGAGTACAAGCAACAGCTTGACGGCATGGAAAAAAGCATTACAGAACTGAGGGATTCACTTTAACATAGAAAAAACTCAGCAGGAGATTGAAGAACTGGAAAAACAGACTGCCGCCCCCGATTTTTATAATGACATGGAGGCGGCGGGCAAGGTTCTGCAAAAGACAAAGGGACTGCGCGACAAAATCGAGCGGTATGATTCTCTGTACGGCGACTGGGAGGATTTGTCCACCCTGGTCATGCTCGCTATCGAGGAAGACGACGATAGCGTTTTGGAAGAGATAAAAACGGGATTTGACGCGCTTTCCAAGCATTTGGAGAATATGCGTCTGGAAACCTTGCTTTCCGGTCCGTATGACAAAAACAGCGCAATTCTGACCCTGCACGCGGGCGCGGGCGGGACGGAGGCGCAGGACTGGTGCGAAATGTTGTTGCGTATGTACACCCGTTGGGCAGAACGTCGCGGTTATAAAGTGACGACGCTGGATTATCTGGACGGCGAGGAGGCAGGCGTAAAAAGCGTCACTATTGAGATAGAGGGGCTGAATGCTTACGGTTACACCAAGGCGGAAAAAGGGGTGCATCGTTTGGTGCGTATTTCTCCTTTTGACTCATCAGGGCGTCGGCACACCTCGTTCGCGTCGGCTGAGGTTATGCCCGTGATTGAAGATGATATTGAAATCAATATCAATCCGGAGGATTTGCGCGTGGATACCTACCGCAGCAGCGGCGCGGGAGGTCAGCATATCAACAAGACCGAGTCCGCTATCCGCATTACGCATTTGCCGACCGGTATTGTCGTGACTTGTCAGAACGAACGTTCTCAGCACAAGAACCGCGAAACGGCAATGAAGATGCTCAAGTCCAAGCTGATTGAAGTTGCGGAGCGGGAGCATAAGGAAAAAATTGAGGATTTAAAAGGTGTGCAGATGGAGATTGGCTGGGGCAGTCAGATACGTTCCTACGTATTCCACCCATACAGCATGGTGAAAGACCATCGGACGAATTTTGAGACAGGCAACACAGGCGCAGTGATGGACGGCGATTTGGACGGATTTATTCAGGAGTATTTAAAAGCCAAGAGCCGCGGTGACCTATAGGATTGTTAAAAATCATCTGTCTTTCCGCTCCGCTACGCAGGGCGGTGCAAATAGTACAGCACCTGCTTGCGAAACGAAAATCCAAATAATTTTTAACAATCCTCAACGGAGGGCAGAATCAGCACCCAAGCCATGGGCACACAATCTAAATACTTTTTGGATGTTCGATGTTGCAAAGACAGAATGAACTTTGCGCCGAGAATGAAAGGAAATAATACATGTTTGATAAGCTATCATTTATAGAAAAACAGTATGAGGAGTTGGCGGTGAAAATCAGCGACCCTGAGGTCATTGCCGACCAAGCGACTTGGCAGAAACTGTGCAAGGAGCATTCCGACATTACGCCGATTGTGGAAAAATATCGGGAATATAAGCAGAATAAAAGTACCATTGACGAGGCAAAGGAGTTGATGGACGCTCCCGATACCGATAAAGAATTTCGCGAGATGTTGGTGAGCGAATCGCAGGAGGCGAAAGCAAACATCGAGCGTATTGAGGAAGAATTGCGGATTTTGTTACTTCCTAAAGACCCGAATGACGACAAAAACGTTATGATGGAGATTCGCGGTGGTGCGGGCGGAGACGAGGCGGCGCTGTTCGCGGGTGATTTGTTCCGTATGTATTCCATGTATGCCGAATCCAACCGCTGGAAAATTGAGATATTGAGCAAGAGCGAAATCGGTATCGGTGGAATTAAGGAAATTTCCTTTATGATTCAGGGACAGGGCGCATATAGCCGATTGAAGTTTGAGAGCGGTGTTCACCGCGTACAGCGTGTGCCGGAAACCGAGTCGGGCGGGCGGATTCATACATCGACGGTGACGGTTGCGGTTCTGCCTGAAGTAGAGGACGTCGATGTAGAAATCAATGATGACGATTTGCAGATTGACACCTACCGCAGCGGCGGCGCGGGCGGTCAGCACGTCAACAAGACCGAGTCCGCCATTCGTATTACACATCTCCCGACCGGATTGGTGGTTACTTGTCAGGACGAGCGTTCTCAGCATAAGAACAAAGAGGCGGCTATGAAGATGCTGCGCTCTAAGCTGTACGACATGAAGGAACAGGAACGCAGCGCCGCGATTGCCGCTGACCGTAAGAGTCAAGTCGGAACAGGTGACCGCAGTGAGCGGATTCGTACTTACAACTTCCCGCAGGGCAGAATGACGGATCACCGTATCGGTCTGACTTTGTATAAGCTGGACGCGATTATGAACGGTGATTTGAATGAGATTATTGACGCGCTGATTACCACAGACCAAAGTGAAAAATTGAAGATGCAGACAATGTAATAACAGACGGTGCAGAGCGTGGAAACAGCGCACGCACCGTTCTTTTTTAAGAGGAACGCGATATGGAGACAAATTTTTTAAATAATACAGAAGAAAATATTCGGCTTGCGGGTAAAATTTTAGCACAGGGAGGCTTGGTTGCCTTTCCGACCGAAACGGTTTACGGTTTGGGCGCGGACGCGAAGAATGAGAACGCGGTGCGGAAAATTTTTGAGGCAAAGGAGCGTCCGGCAGACAATCCCTTGATTGTCCACATTGCGGATAAGAAGGAACTGAACGGATTTGTCCGCGATATTACGAAAAAGGCGGAAAAACTGATGGATTTGTTTTGGCCGGGCCCGCTGACTATGATATTTCAGCGGGTGCAGGGCGTTTCTGACGTTGTGACGGCGGGGCTTGATACTGTGGCAATTCGTATGCCTGCCGACCCGACTGCGCGGGCGCTGATTCGCGCGGCGGGCGTTCCGATAGCCGCGCCGAGCGCTAACCGTTCGGGCAGACCCAGCCCAACCTCCGCAAAATATGTGATGGAGGATTTGAACGGACGGATTGACGCGGTGTTGGACGGCGGCGATTGCGCGGTCGGCGTAGAATCCACGGTTTTGGATATGAGTGGAGAGATTCCTACGCTTTTGCGTCCGGGCGGCGTGACCTTGGAGCAATTACAAGAGGTTTTGGGCGAGGTGAAAGGCGGCAAAAGCGTACAGGGCGCGGAAGTTCCCAAATCGCCCGGCATGAAGTATAAGCATTACGCGCCGCGGGCGGAAGTCCGGATTGTAAGCGGAAGTTTAGAGGAAATTAAGCGGTATGCCGTTCGGAAATGTAAAACGCGCAAAGTGGGCGTTTTGACGTTTGATGAATGCACGGGGGAGTTCCACAAGATGATTGTCCGTTCCCTCGGTAATATACAGCATCCGGAACAGGCGGCAAACCGATTGTTTCGCTCCTTGCGTGAGTTGGACGAGGAGGGAGCGGAACTGATTCTTGCGCCTGAAATTCCGCAGGAGGGAATGTGGCTTGCTGTGCGTAACCGTTTATATAAGGCGGCGGGAGAGCGGATTGTTAACGCAACGGAAAGAAATAAAAATGAATAAATTTATTCCGATAAGGGTGGGGTGTGAATATGAAAAATCTGAAGCGAATAAAAGAAGAAGCGCGGATGTGCAGGGTGGATTATATCCTTTTGGCGATTATCACGGTTGTTTACTCGGTCATTGCCTTTTTTAATTTAGGAGATATGACGGCGCCGCAAACCTATTATCAGCCGGAACAAGCAGGAGAGGTATTTGAGATTACCTTTGCGGATGAGGCACGTGTGAGTGCCGTTAGCTATTATTACGGTGTGGGCGATGTCGGAAAAAAGCCTAAGGTAAATTTGGAGTATCGAAATGCACAAAACCAATGGGCTGAAATTGAACAGGCGGACATCACGCTGAAAAGTGTTTTTAAATGGGAGATGCAGGAATTAGACCGTTTTCACAGAGTTCGTACCGCGCAAATTCGCGGCAGTTCAGATACCGCTAATTTCAGTCTGTACGAGCTGGCGTTTTGGGACGAAAACGGAGATTTGATACCGATTGCTTCTGTTACGGGGGACGGCGGCGGGAATTTTGACGCGCTTGCCGATGAGCAGAACACTGTTCCGGTCAGTCCGTCATTCCGCAACAGTACTTATTTTGATGAAATATACCACCCGCGTACAGCGTTTGAAATGCTGCACCATTTGCCGTATTATGAATATACGCACCCGCCGCTGGGCAAGGCAATCATGTCATTGGGAATTGCGATATTCGGTATGACACCTTTTGGCTGGCGGGTGATGGGAACCTTGTTCGGTATTTTCATGATACCGCTGTTCTATCTGTTTTTGAAAAAACTTTTGCGCGAGACAAAGTACGCGGTCATGGGGACACTGCTGTTTTCCTTTGATTTCATGCATTTTTCGCTCACCCGTATGGGAACGATAGACTCTTATCCCGTGTTTTTCATATTGGCAATGTACTATTTTATGTATCTGTTCGGCAGAAGAACGCTATATTATGTGCAGGAATACGGTGAGATGTTTGTGCAGGATAAAAAGCGCAAGCGTTCCTTGCTGCTGCCTCTTGCGTTGAGCGGAATCGCGTGGGGGTGCGGCGCTGCTTCCAAATGGATTGGTGTCTATGCGGGGGTCGGATTACTGATAGAATTTATCGCAATCATGGTGTTCACTTGGCGTGCGTTGCGCAGAAACAGCGTTGCAACTGCATTTCGTCCGTTTGCGGGCAGAATTTGTGCTTGGTGCGCGGTGTTTTTTGTGGTGATTCCCGCAGTGATTTATACGGCGTCTTATATTCAAATTTCCATGATTCCGGGGCGCGGGAATGTCGTGCAGGAAATGTGGCGGAATCAATTTGAGATGCTGTCTTATCACGGAAATTTGAAAGCGACACACAGTTATTCTTCCAAGTGGTATCAATGGCCGATTGTTTACCGCCCCTTATGGGCATATAAAGCGCCTATAACAGCAGTAGAGGATGGAAATATCGGCTGTATCAGTATTATGGGTAATCCTGTGCTGTACTGGGTTGGAATTGCGGCTTTCTTTGCTGTAGCTGTGTTGGCGATAAAGCGAAAAGATAAGAAGTTTGGCTTTTTACTGGTTGCGCTTTTGGCACAGTATTTACCTTGGGTGGTCATACAGAGAACCACGTTTATCTACCACTTTTTTGCGAGTACGCCGTTTATGGTGATGATGATTGTCTGCTGTATGAAAGAGCTGGAGCGCAAATGGCGGGGCATGCGGTTTATAAATATTGGTTTTTGTGTGCTGTGTTTGGGATTGTTTGCTATGTTCTACCCTGTGTTATCAGGTATGGAGGTTTCACAGTTGTATGTGGATATGTTCCTGCATTGGTCATCGAAATGGGTGTTTTACAATTAGAGGAGAAAAGGAGTTTATGAAATGAGAGAGATTTCAGTATCAAAGGTGACAGATACCGTGCGGCAAATGTGTATTGACGCGAATTGTTACTTGAACGAGGATATTCTGGCGGCGCTGCAAAGCGCGGAGCAAGCCGAGACATCGCCGATTGCGCAAAAGGTACTGAGTAATATTTTGGAAAATGCGGAAATCGCCTGCGCGGAGGAGGTTCCGATTTGTCAGGATACGGGTATGGCGGTGTTGTTTTTGGAGGTTGGACAGGACGTTCACTTCACCGACGGTAATTTGTACGACGCGGTAAATGAGGGCGTACGCCGCGGGTATGAGGAAGGGTATTTGCGCAAGTCAGTAGTTAAAGACCCGATTCGGCGCGGAAATACAGGTGATAATACGCCGGCAGTGATTCATACTTCTATCGTGCCCGGAGAAAAGGTAAAAATTACGATTGCGCCAAAAGGATTCGGCAGTGAAAACATGAGCGCGCTGAAAATGCTCAAACCCTCCGACGGCAGAGAGGGTGTTTTGGATTTTGTTGTTGATACCGTGAAACGCGCGAGCGGAAATCCCTGCCCGCCTTTGGTGGTCGGCGTTGGAATCGGCGGAACGATGGAAAAAGCGGCTTGTATGGCAAAAGAGGCTCTGCTGCGGGATATTCGCGTCAGCAATCCTGATAAATATTATGCGCAGATTGAAACGGAACTGCTGGAGCGTATCAATCAAACAGACGTCGGCCCTCAAGGCTTCGGCGGAATTACCACAGCGCTGGGCGTTAACGTGGAAGCGTTTCCGACTCACATTGCAGGACTGCCGGTCGCTGTCAATATCAGTTGTCATGTAACGCGGCATTTAAGCCAAATTATTTAGGCATTATGAAATTTTTGTAAACATTTTGGTGAGTATGTTAAAAAAGACTTGTATTTTTCCGAGTGTTGTTGTATAATAAATACAAAGGTAGGCGCTTTGTAACATAAAGCTCTGCCGAAGTTTTTATCGGATAAAGGAGGAAACGAACTATGACTTACAAAATTGTTTGCAAAAAGGTAGAATTGGCAGAGAGCAGCAAGGAAAAATTGTTGAAAAAGATTCACAAACTCGACAAGTTTTTTGAAGACGATACGGAATGCCGCATCGGAGTTTCACAGCAAAAAGAGCAAATGATTGTTGAAATCACGATTATATATAAGGGATTTTTCTTCCGCGCGGAAGCGCGTAATCGGGAACTGTTGAGCGCGGCTGATGAGTGTTTGGCAAATTTGGACAGACAGATTCGTAAAAATAAAACTCGTCTTTCCAAGAAGATACATGAGGCGGGATTTGAAAATTATGATTTGGGATTTGGCGATTCCACCCCTGTCAAGGAGGAAGAAGAGTTCCATATTATCAAGAAAAAGCACGTATCCGCAAAACCGATGATGGTAGAAGAGGCGATTTTGCAGATGAATATGTTGGGACATGACTTCTTTGTGTTCTCCAATCCGGAGACGATGGAGATGAGTGTGGTTTACCGCCGCAAGGACGGTAATTACGGTTTGATTGAAGCGGAATAGCAAAAAGGGCGCAGGCGGAGAGATGCTCCGCCATGCGCTTTTTCAAAAAGAGAAAGGTAGGAGAAAAATGATTCAGGTAACAGAGGGAACATACCAAGGGTACGGGCGGTGTCTGACGATTTCCAACGGCACGATTGAGGCAGTAGTGACGTTGGACTGCGGTCCGCGCATCATTCGCTTTGCCGCAATCGGCGGCGCAAACGTGATGATGGAGGATACGGAAAGAAGTATCAATAAGCAGGAATTTTCCGCTGATTTTGCGGATAAATTCGGTGCGGACAAAGGCGTTTGGTACATATACGGCGGACATCGCTTGTGGACTTCTCCGGAGGAACTTCCGCGTTCCTATTATCCGGATAACACTCCCGTGGAATATGAAAAAGTGGCAGGCGGCGCGAAATTTACACCGCCGGCGCAGGTTTGGACACAGCTACAGATGTCTATGACCGTGACGATGAGCGAAACGGATAACTCTTTGCATATTCTGCACGAAATTACGAATGTGGGCGCATGGAATGCGGAGTTTGCGCCTTGGGCGCTGTCGGTGCTTGCGCCGGGCGGTTTTGAGGTTGTTCCGGTACAGCAGCGTCAGACAGGCTTGCTCAGCAACCGTAAGCTTGTGTTGTGGGACTATGCGCGCATGAATGACGACAGAGTGTATTGGGGAGAGAAGTATATTACACTTCGACAAGACCCGACGGCGGAAGGTCCGTTTAAGATTGGCACAGACAGCGAGCATTGCTGGGCGGCATATTTCAATCACGGCGATTTGTTTATTAAAAAGTTTGATACAGACCCTGACGGAGTATATCCGGACGGCGGCTGTAATTTTGAAACCTATACCTGCGCGGACTTTTTGGAGATGGAGTCTTTGGGTACGCTGAAAAGCGTTGCCCCGAATGAGACTGTCTCTCATTGCGAGGATTGGACATTGTATACCGATGTGCCGTGTCCCGCCTGTGACGAAGCAGAAATTGCAAAGGTAATGGAAAAGTATATTTAGAGAGTGATAATATTAAGAAAGCCGCACACCGTAAGGTGGGCGGCTATTGTATATCTCTTTTTCACAAAATCACTCATCACTTGAATCAATCGGTTTAAACCATTCGCTCTTTTCTCGCACTTCCGCCCACTGTTTTAAAAATTCCTCTCTTTTCTTTGCTTCCTCCTCATCTTTTTTTGCTTTTTCAAGCGCTTTCTCCGCTTCTTCTTTCTTCATATCTTCGTTTAATTCTTCCATTATTTTATTATATTCATCTAACTTATCGTTTGGTGGAATATCTTCCGGTCTAAATATCTGCTCGGGATAATAAGAAAACAATACCACATTATATATATTAGGGTCATCATCAGACACTTCAAAAAAGATAAAATTATCTTGCTGTCTGCCTACTGTATACCACCCATCTACCTTGTTATAATTACATCCAAAATAGCCGGTAGGAGCCCAAGCCGTTTGACAATTTTCACTTAATATACAATCCGGCATCATCCTTTTTACTTCATCATTAAAAACAATATTACACCACCCTTCCAACTGCTCATTTTGGTTTGTGCCTAAAAAATTCCGGAATTTTTCTTGGGGGATTTGAAAGAAAAGCGCTATATAGGTATATTCAACTGCATTAGCAGAATCTCCGGTTGCATCCTCCATTTGATAATCCAACATAGTGATACTTTCATAAGTTTCTTTTTGAAAAAAATTGGGGAAATAATCCAACAGTTCTTCCCTCTTCTCATCATCAATTTTATTAAACAGCCTTACTTTCCCTTGCCGCGCATCCCACACCACATTCATGTTCATTTGTTCTGCCAATTCCCGCACATTGACATACATACTGTCTTCAACTGTTATTAAAGGCTTTGTGAGATTGATCTCTTTGCCGTCTATACTCATCCGATACTCCGTCATTTCTGCTTGCATCTCATTCGGCGTTGCTATTACTGTTATTGGAAACAAGCAAGTCGCTACCGCTGCAATTCCATATAACAACTTTCTTTTTCTCATTCTTTGTCCTCCTGTTATTTAGTATCCAAAAAGCTATATGGTCATTTTATTTTTGGTAAAACATCTCCTAAAAATTTCCCTTTCCAAAACTCCGCAAACTTTTTCGCCGCGTTTCTCTATTCTGCGTCCGTTATACTGTCGCCCCCCTTTTGGAATATTTTATCATAATCTTTCGGGAATGGCAAGTGAGCAAACGAGTGCGCATTAAAACATTTTGAAAACATTGCATGGAGAATCAACAGAGGGGTTTATTTGTCTTGCATTTCAAGAGATAATATGATAAAATAATACCACTGTAATTTTACTGAACTCGGAGGAATGAGCATGAAAGAATGCCAACAGAATATACGCAACTTTTCTATTATCGCGCATATCGACCACGGAAAGTCCACTTTGGCAGACCGTCTTTTGGAGCATACCGGAACCGTGGCGCAGCGGGATATGCAGGCGCAGGTTTTGGACAATATGGAATTGGAGCGCGAACGCGGCATTACCATTAAAGCCCGCGCGGTAAAACTGGCGTACCGCGCAAAGGACGGACAGGAATATATTTTGAATCTGATTGACACTCCGGGACACGTGGATTTTAACTATGAGGTATCCCGTTCGCTGGCGGCGTGTGAGGGCGCGGTTCTGGTAGTGGACGCGGCGCAGGGGATAGAGGCGCAGACGCTTGCCAATACTTACTTGGCGTTGGAGCACGATTTGGAGCTTGTGCCTGTTATCAATAAGATTGATTTGCCGTCCGCACAGCCGGAAGTGGTCAAGCAGGAGATTGAGGACGTAATCGGCATTGACGCGTCCGAGGCTCCTTTGATTTCCGCTAAGAACGGCATCAATATTGAAGATGTTTTAGAAAAAATTGTGCAATTGGTTCCGCCGCCGCACGGCGATGAGGATGCGCCGCTCAAGGCGTTGATATTCGATTCCTACTATGACGCGTACAAAGGCGTTATTGTTTATATGCGCGTAATCGACGGCGTGTTAAAACCGGGAATGCGGATAAAGATGATGGCGACCGGCGGAGAGTTTGACGTGGTGGAAACAGGCTATCTTCACCCGGACGGTATGGTGAGCGCGAAAGAAATCCGCGCGGGCGAGGTTGGATTTTTAGCGGCAAGTATTAAGAATGTCGCGGATGTGCGCGTGGGTGATACAGTTACTACAGCGGAAAACGGCGCGGCAGAACCACTGCCCGGTTACAAAGAAGTGAAACCGATGGTGTTTTCCGGTATTTATCCGGCGGACGGCGCAAGATATGACGATTTGCGTGAGGCGCTGGAAAAGTTACAGCTTAACGACGCGTCTCTGACCTTTGAGGCGGAAACTTCCGTGGCGTTAGGGTTCGGGTTTCGCTGTGGGTTCCTCGGACTGCTGCATATGGAAATTATTCAGGAGCGTTTGGAGCGGGAATATAATTTGGATATTGTGACGACCGCCCCCTCCGTGGAATATAAGGTGATTAAAACGGACGGCACACTGCTTGACGTTTCCAATCCGACCAATTTGCCGCCGGCGCAGGAAATTAATTATATGGAGGAACCTGTGGTAAAGGCGTCTATTATGACGCCTAAAGATTATGTAGGCAGTATTATGGAATTGTGTCAGGAACGCCGCGGAACGTATGTCAATATGACCTATTTGGACGAAACAAGAGTTTCACTGAACTATGAACTGCCGCTCAATGAGATTATCTATGATTTTTTTGATGTGTTGAAATCGCGCACCAGAGGGTACGCGTCCTTTGACTATGAATTCAACGGTTATCAGCGGTCGGATTTATGTAAACTGGACATTCTGCTCAATGGCGAAATGGTGGACGCGCTGTCCTTTATTGTGCATAAAGACCGCGCCTATCCGCGCGGCAGAAAGATGACGGAAAAGCTGAAAGATAATATTCCGCGTCAATTGTTTGAAGTACCGATTCAGGCAGCGGTCGGCGGAAAGATTATTGCGCGTGAGACTGTGCGCGCGATGCGTAAGGACGTACTTGCCAAGTGTTACGGCGGCGATATTACCCGAAAAAAGAAGTTATTGGAAAAACAGAAAGAGGGCAAAAAGCGTATGCGGCAGGTCGGCAGTGTGGAAGTGCCGCAGGAGGCGTTTATGTCCGTGCTGAAACTGGATGATTAGAACTTGTGAAAAACGGGTGAACGAAGATAGAGGTGTACTGTGATGAAACCATTGGGAGTTTATATACATGTACCGTTTTGTGTTTCCAAGTGCAATTACTGCGATTTTAACTCTTACCCGAACTTGTGGGAATATGAGGACAGATACTTTGACGCGCTGATTGATGAATTTCTTCACAAAAGCGGTGCGGAGGAATACCGTGCCGAGACGATTTATATCGGCGGCGGTACACCGAGCGCGGCACGCCCTCAAAATATAGAAAGAGTTATGGCGGCGCTTACGCGCCGCTTTTCTGTCGCGGAGAACTGTGAAATAACGATAGAATGCAATCCCGCGACGATTGATGCGCAGGGGCTTTGCGCATTGCGTCAAACGGGGATTAACCGCGTCAGTATCGGAATGCAGAGCGCGGACGATGAACAGCTTTGTATTTTAGGCAGGCGGCATAATTTTGCCGCCTGCGCACAATGTATTGCGGACGCGCGGAAAGCGGGGTTTGACAATATTTCGCTCGATTTGATGTTCGGTTTGCCGCAGCAGGATTTAAAAAGTTGGCGGCAGTCACTGGAACAGGCGGTTTCGCTTCGCCCTACGCACCTTTCCTGCTATGCGCTCAAAATAGAGGAAGGTACACCGTTTGCGGCAATGGAACTGCGCCTTGCGGACGAGGACGAGAATCGGGATATGTATGATACGGCTGTCGCGTTTTTGGAGCAGAGCGGATATGCGCGGTATGAAATATCGAATTTCTCCCGCCCCGGCTTTGAAAGCCGTCACAACCTGAAATACTGGAGGTTGGAGGAATACGCGGGATTCGGCGCGGGGGCGCATTCTTTTTTGGGTGGAAAGAGGTTTGTTAATGAATGCGATGTATTGCGTTACATTGACGGTGCGGAAAGTGAATGTATTCCCGAATCGCCGGAGGATTTGATGAGTGAATTTGTATTTTTGGGACTGCGCACACGGGAGGGAATCTCGCGTGAGGAGTTTGAACGGCGGTTCGGTATATCGATAGAAGAGGTGTATGGCGGAATTATTCAAAAAAATCTGCGCCGCGGCACGCTTTTAGAGAGCGGCGGACGGCTGTTCTTTCCCTCAGAGATGTTCTATGTCAGTAATGCTGTTTTGAGCGATTTTGTTGAGTGAGTAAGGGAACGGTGAATCACGTCAATAGGAACAAAATTACAGACCTTTTAAAAAGCCGGAGATGCATTCCGCCATCAGTCTGCCGCTGTAAACAGATTCTTCCAAGCTATTGCCGCTGGTGCCGATTTCCAGTATCATACTGCCGTTGGTGGTATGTCCGTTAAATCTTTCTTTGCGCAGATTGACGGAACGCATCAGATACGGGTATTTTTGCACGGTGTAGCGTTGCAGCTGTACGGCAAGTTGCATATTTTTTCGCCAGTTCGGATGCGTTAGTCCGCTGTAGTCCGTTCCTACCACCAACATGACTTGTGAAGCGCGTTTCCCGTTGATTTCGGTCACAACCTTTGCCTTTGTTCCGTCGTCGTAGACGATAGCGTCGCGGTGGACGTCCAATACCATTTGAATGGAGGGGTAACGGTTGGTGTACCACTGTGCGGTGGCAAGTGAATTTTCGTAAGAACCGTTGTATGAGGGGTAATCGTGCAGTTTTTTATCGTGCAGCACTTCTATGCCGTTTTCTTGAAAGACCTGTGCCATTTCTGCGCCCACTCGCACTACGTTTTGCGTGGTGTCCTGACTGCGGTCGCTTGTTCCGACGGCGTAGGTTTCCGCGCCGTCAGGCGAGAATGCTTCTGTCGCGTGCGTGTGCAGAATTAAAATTTTCGGTCCCGCTTGGCTCATGTCAATGCCGAGCGGGGCGTTTAGCATTTCGTTAATGTCGATACTGTATGTCGTTTGATTGTTAAGCAGAATTTTGGAATCACTGTTGCCCAGTGCTTTGGTTTGACTGGAATCAATACTTTTGATATGACGCAGTTCCTCCGGCAGCGGCGTCGCGCTTGGCTGTGCCGACGCGGCGGCGGGTTTATCCGGAGCGGTTTCACTATTTCGCGCCATGGTAATCAAAGCGCTGTCATTGACAGCGCGGGTGAGCGGAATTTCACTGAAAAATATGGTATGGAGATTAGAATAGTCAAATGTCAGCAAAAAGCAGAATCCCTTTCGGATTTTTGCGGCACATTTGGCAAAAAAGCTTTCTGGATTGTCTGCCGCGGCGGCGGGGATGGTATCTTCTATAATTGCTTGTGCGGCTTTATCCGAGTGGAAGTCAAGCCGCTTTCCTGCGAGGTTGATATTGACATACGCGATTGCGAATATGACAGCAAATGTCAGTATTGCCGCCAAAAAGCGGACTGCGATTCTGCCGTCTATCACCACCGCGCGGTAACCTCTCTTTTTTCTTCGCATTGCGAAACCCTCTTTCTCCTTAGTTTTAGGCTGATTTTTGTCAGCCTAACTGCTTGTCTTTACTTTTCAATATTATGCGCGGGAGGCGGGGAGTATGCCACCAAAATTTTCTTCGAAGGGCTTTACTTTTGCTATGAAATGGAGTATACTATCCATGTAACCAACAGGAAAGGTGGAATACAAAAATGTTTACCAGAGAACAGTTAAAAACAAACGCGAAACAGCAGCTGTCAGGTAATTGGGGAATGGGCGTCGCGGCAACGTTGATTGTATTGATGATTACAAACGTTGTCAGCAGTATTTTTGGCGGACTTTCTTATATTCCGGCGCTAACATCGGCTATTCTATCTAGTGGAGAAATGGACGAAGCGGCTTTGCTTGCCACCATGTACGGCAGTCCGCTTTACTATCTTGGACTTGCGGCGACTTTACTAGTCGGAGCGGTGTTTTTTTATGGAAACGCAAAATTCTATCTCGGGTTGAGCCGCACCAACAAGGCGGAGATTGCTGACTTGTTTGGCGCGTTTAAATTATTCGGCAGAGTGTTGGGCGTCTATATTTTAATGAGTCTGTATGTGTTTCTTTGGAGTCTGCTGTTTATTATTCCGGGTATCGTGGCTGCGTACCGCTACCGCATGGCTCCGTATTTGTTGGTGGACAATCCCAATATCGGCATGAGTGGAGCGTTGCGGCAAAGCAAAGAAATGATGGTTGGACATAAGGGGGAGTTGTTTGTCCTTGACCTTAGTTTTATCGGTTGGGGATTGCTGGCAGGTTTGACCTGCGGAATCGGTACACTTTGGCTGGAACCTTATATGCAAATGACTTATGCGAATTATTATGACGCTTTGCGCGGCAGCGGCAGTTACCGCGGCGCGCAGGTAGAAGCAACGTATCAGGCAGAGTGGGATCCCGAAAGATAAAAATAAAGCCGTGTGCAATTTAAATTGCACACGGCTTTTTCAATACAAACTCTTGAACTGCACTTCCAAACTCTTCGGTTAAATTGCCTTCCGTAAAACCTAATCGTTTATAAAAAGCTCGTGCTGCTATTCCTTCCGGCACTCCGTCACGATATGTAGTAACAACAACATCTTTTTCCGGATTCATAAACGTAAGCATGTAAGATACCATTTTTTCAGCGATATGTTGTCTGCGATATGCAACATCGACAGCTAAAAAGCAAAGCGTATTGTCATCTTTTGAAAACAGCAGTGCTCCAACAATATTATTATTGATTGTTGCGCATATAGCGGAATCCTTATTCATAAAAGATAAAACTGTTTTTCTGTGTTCAGCCAAAGAGTCTTTGCTTTCAAGACCGGGAAAGCTATCTTTTACTTTTTCTACAAGATTCATCCAGTTGTTAATATCACATGCCTTGCTAAGTTTAATTTCCAATCTATTCACCACCAATTATAATTTGTATTTATATACTGGTACAAAGTCGATTTTTAAATATTTTGATACTGTTTTTTGCTCGCCTTTAAATTTGTGTCAACAGCGCAACTGTCTCCACATGAGCGGTGCGGGGGAATAAATCGACCGGCTGGACCTTTTGTGTCTGATAACCCAGCGTGTCCATAATTTTCAAATCCCGCGCCAAAGTAGACGGTTTGCAGGAAATATAGACAACGCGTTTGGCGCCGGTTTGCGCCACCGTTCGGAGCAGGGATTCCTCACAGCCCTTTCGCGGCGGGTCAAGCAGGACAACGTCGGGGTGTAAGCCTTTTTCCAGCAATGCGGGCGCAAGGTTCTCCGCTGTGCTGCAGTAATATTCCGCATTATGTAATCCGTTCTTTTGCGCGTTCTGTTTTGCGTTTTCCACGGCGCTTGGCACAATCTCCACACCCACAATTTTTTTCGCGTCTTTTGCCAAGTACTGTCCAATCGTGCCGATTCCGCAATACAAATCCCAAACCACTTCGCCGCCGCAAAGCTGCGCAAAGTCTGCCGCAGTGTCATATAAAACTTTCGTCTGCGCATGGTTAACCTGATAAAACGACTGCGGCGAAATACGAAATTCCATTCCGCCGATATCGTCGTCCAGCCAATCCTGTCCGTAAAGCGTTCGGCTGTTTTGGCCGAGAACAACGTTGGTGCGCTCTCCGTTGATGTTTTGTACGATTCCGACAATGCCGCAATCTGACTTTAAAAGTTCCTGCACCAGTTCGTCCGTATGGGGTAATTTATTTGTCCGTGTCACAATACAAACCAACATTCCGCGTTCTCCGCTGCGTGTGTAAATATGACGCACGATGCCGGTGTGCGACTGTTCTTCATAAGGCGGAATCTGATACTTTTCCATCCATTGTCGCACGCATTGCACAACGGGAACATTTCGCTCGTCCTGAATCAGACAATCCTCCGTATCTATAACGCGATGACTGCGCGGCGCGTACATACCGATACCGTCTTGTGAAACCGGAAACTGCGCCTTGTTACGGTAACGCTTTTGAATTTTATCACCCAAAATCGGAAAAACAGGTGCTTCAATTCCGCCGATACGCTTGAGACAGTCCTCCACCTTTTTTTGCTTGATTTGCAGTTCACATTCGTAATCCATGTGCCAAAACTGACAGCCGCCGCATTGATAAAAAATATTGCATTCGGATTTGACGCGGTGCGGAGACGGCTTTAAAATTTCCAGCAGTTTTCCGTGTGCGTAATTTTTCAGCGCTTTGACAATGACAATCCGCGCGGTTTCGCCGACAATGGTGTAAGGCACAAACACCGCCATGCCGTTTACCCTGCCGACGCCGCTGCCTTCGTCTGTCATGCCTGTTATTTCAATTTCATATTCTTCATTCTTGCGCATACTTCTCTCCTAACAGTCGTAAGTTTCTTTCAATCGGCGCTTTGCCCCGCCATTGAAAGGCGTAATTTCGATATCTTCGCAAAAATTCCCGATTGCTGATTTCCTCTAAATCCTCTAAGTGCAGGGACGAGATTCTATCGGGTAAAAATTCGGGCAGGGCGGTCATGGGCAAGTTTCGATTGTGCGGACAAACGCTCTGACAAATATCACAACCCCAGCACAGTCCTGAGCGAATCAGCATTTTTTGTTCCTCTGCGCCCAGTTCCCCTTTGCGTTGGGAAATGTCGGACACGCAACGGGTAATATCAAAGGTTCCGTTATGCAGTGCGCCACCAATGCACGCATGTTCACACGCACCGCATTGCATACAGGTTTTCTGCAAGGGCTTGTCCGTCGGGAGTTCTAAAGCGGTGTGTATTTGACCGATAAAAAAATACGAGCCGTATTCTTCGCATATCAGCATACCGTTTCTGCCGTAAAATCCAAGCCCCGCCCGATATGCCGCCGCGCGGTCGTCCTGTGTCCCTTTATCCACGAAAATTTCACACGGCTGAGAGGTAAACTGTTTTAAAAACGTGCAGATTTGCTTCAACTTTTCCTCCGCGACCTGATGATAATCCCGTCCGCGGGCGTACATGGAAAGATTGCCGTCCTCATTCGGAACATAATACGGGAAAAGCGCCACAATCCATGTGCCGCCGTCTTCTGCGCGTGTGAAACCCACTTTTTCCAACCCGATATTCTTCGCGAATGCAACGATACTGTCCCGCGCGTTCATAGCTCTATCCGCCATTGCAGCGCGCGGGAAAGCGTTACCTCGTCCGCGTATTCCAATTCTCCGCCGACCGGAACGCCGTGTGCAATCCGCGTCACTTTTACTCCGAACGGTTTGAGCAGTTTGGAAATATACATCGCTGTTGTTTCGCCCTCCAAATTCGGGTTGGTTGCCATAATGACTTCTTTTACCTCGCCGCTCGCAACACGTTCTATCAGTTCTTTGATGCGGATATCCTCCGGCGAAACATTGTCCATCGGGGCAATCGCGCCGTGCAGAACATGGTACACTCCCTTGAATTCATTGGTGCGTTCCATCTGCATGACGTCTTTCGGGGTTTCCATCACGCAAATGACGGAATGGTCGCGGTTTGGCGCGGAGCAGATGGAACAAGTCTCACTGTCCGAAAGATTTTGACAAACCTGACAGTAGCGCAGATTTTTTTTAGCGTCCAGAATTGCCGCCGCGAACTTCTCCGCCCGTTCCTGCGGCAGATTGATGACATGGAAAGCCAAACGCTGTGCCGTTTTATTGCCGATACCCGGCAGTTTTGCGAATTCCTCAATCAAATTTTGCAGCGGGGTTACAAAATAATCCATATGTTCCTCCCAATCCGTTTTTGTCTATTTCTATTTCACATTTATTCCGATAATGTCCGTTAATTCTGACAGCGCACGTATCTCATAATGCGGCGTCAGACTGCTGTAATTCTTTTTTTCTGTCGGATTATACCAACAGGCGGAAATACCCGCGCGCAATGCGCCTTTAATATCTGAAGATATGGTGTCGCCGACCAGCAGTACTTCCGATTTTTCTATCTCACTGCAATGAATGCGTTCAAATACTTTTTCAAAAAAAGTGTTTTCCGGCTTGTGCGCACCGATTTCTTCAGAAATAAAAACATCTTGAAAATACTTTTCCAAGCCACTTTCCTTTAAACGAGAATGTTGAACCATTGCAGTGCCGTTGGTGACTATATACAGTTTACAGTTTGCCGCCAAGCGGTCGCATACCTCGCGTGCCCCCCGTTCTAATATTGCGCAGTGCGATAAGGCAATCTGATAGAAGCGGTTCATGCGCTCCGCGTCAATATGTATATCCAGTTCCTTAAAAAGTTCTTCAAACCGCCACAGTTTCAACGATTCCTTGCTGACCAATCCCAATTCAAACTGTTCCCATAACCGTGCATTGATTGTATGGTACAGAGACTGGGTGTTTTCACTACAGGGAATTTGAAATTCCGCAAGCGCATTGCTTAGTGCGATACGCTCTGCTTCCTCAAAATTCAACAGAGTACCGTCCAAATCAAAAAGAATTACTCGAAACCTTTGCATCACTACACCTCCCGCGAAAATTCCGAAATATGGGTATTATTTCGTTTCCTTTTGCGCTTTAATGACTTTGAGCCTTGCAAATTCCTCGCGTTCTTTCTCTTCCAACGCGTTTTGAATATTCTTTGTTTCCGCCTCGTATCGGGGAATCATGATGTTTTTCAGCGCATTTGCGCGTTTTTGCGTCTTTTTTATGTTGTCCGCTAACCGATAGACGGAAGTTTCAATCTGCGCAAGGGTACGTGTCAGCCGTTTTACGTTATTGAACTTCTGAAACGCCTCGTCTAACGACGATGTCGTGTGGTGCAAGCCGTAGACGGGGTCTTGTTTTATCTCGTCCATCAGGACGATGGGAATTTCTACTCCCATGACACTGCGGAATTTAATCTGCACAGAGTCCTCAATCTCAATCGCAAAGCCAATACGTTCCACCTCGTCGATACCGAGGTCAATATTTGCTTGTTCCAACGCGGAATATGCCGCGGTGAATGTGCTTTCAATCTCACCTTGAATGGATTTCGCCGTTTCAATCAGCGCCATCATTTCCCGAATCAGAATGTTGCGTTTTTTATCGAGCAACTCATATCCCGTTTGGCTCAGTTTTAAGGTATTTTTCGCAATAATCAAATTCCCTTTTGTCGGTACCATTGCCATGTCCGTCCACCTCATGCCCTATCATAAATCTTTTGAGTCAAACCTCATACATCTTGTCTAACAGTTCGGGAGAAATGCGGTCAAGCTCCGCTTTCGGTAAAATCCGCAGCATCTCCCACGCAATATCTAATGTCTGTGAAATGTCGCGGTTTTCGTTTTTCCCCTGTCCGATAAAGTGTTTTTCAAATTCTGTGCCGAACCGCATATACAGGCGGTCTGCGTCGGATAATTCGTCCTCGCCGATAACAGATGCCAAAGCCCGCACATCCTGCACCTTTGCGTAAGCGGAAAACAGCTGATTGCTTACTTCAGGGTGGTCGGCACGCGTGTAGTCTTCGCCGATGCCGTCTTTCATCAGGCGTGACAGGGAGGGTAATACCGACATGGGCGGGTAAATGTCCTTTTGAAACAAGGCGCGGTCTAACACAATCTGCCCCTCGGTAATATATCCCGTCAGGTCTGGAATCGGGTGGGTAATATCGTCATTCGGCATGGTTAAAATCGGTATCTGCGTGATAGAGCCTTTTGCTGTCTGAATCATTCCCGCGCGCTCGTACAGAGAGGCAAGGTCGCTGTAAAGATAACCCGGATAGCCTTTTCTGGACGGGATTTCCTGCTTGGAGGAGGAGACTTCCCGCAGCGCCTCTGCGTATGAGGTGATGTCGGTCAGAATGACCAGAATATGCATATCCTTTTCAAACGCAAGATATTCTGCCGCGGTCAAAGCGCAGCGCGGCGTCAAAATTCTTTCGACGACAGGGTCGGAGGAGGTGTTGAGGAACATGACGCTCCGTTCAAACGCTCCGGTCTGCTCAAACGCTGACATAAAATAATTCGCAACATCGTGCTTGACGCCCATTGCCGCAAAAACAATGCCGAATTTCCGGCCGGCGTCATCAGCGATTTTCGCCTGCGAGGCAATCTGAACCGCGAGGTTATCATGCGGCAGACCGTTACCCGAAAAAATCGGCAGCTTCTGCCCTTTAATCAGGGTTGCAAGACCGTCAATGCCGGAAATTCCCGTTTGAATAAAGGAGCGCGGATATTCGCGCGAGACAGGGTTCATCGGTTTGCCGTTAATGTCCATTTTTTTCTCGGAATATACTGCGCCCAACCCGTCTATCGGGCGTCCGGCTCCGTCAAAGGTTCTGCCCAGAATTTCTCCCGAAACGGGGAGCATGAGCGGTTTGCCGGTCAGGCGGGTGGCGGTATTGATGAGAGAGATGTCGTGCGTGCCTTCAAAGACCTGCACTACGGCAAATTCTTCGGTCAGCTGCACAATGCGACCCAGCCGTTCCTCTCCGCTGTCCATGCGGATTTCCACAATTTCATCAAACGCCGCGCCCTCAATTCCCTCAATCACTACAAGCGAACCGCTGATGTCTTTGAGACCCATATATTGCTTTTGCATAATAATCGCCATAGCCTTTCTGCCCATAAAATAGTAATGAAAAAGTTTTCGCTAACGTCTTATCGTGGGCGGATAAGGCGTATAATGGCGATTAGCGTATGTGCGATTGTGAACGTTTTTTGTGAGCAAAATTTCGCACACGCATCATTCCTCGCGGAGCGGTATTAACGTGATGTTTTTTCACGATAATCGCCCCTTAAAATACCATTTCGTCAATCTGCTGTTCCATCTCATCAAACTTTTCCATTTGGTCGTTATCTATATCGTATTTCATTTTAATTACGCGGTCAAAAATGCCCTCTTTGACAATTTGTGAGACGGGAACTGCCTGTTCTGTCACCCACGCGCGGCAGCGGTCATACAAATGAATGATGGTTTTGAGCATTCGGTATTGCTTGGCAAGCGGAACGTAGGTGTCCGCCGCGTGATACGCATTCTGCTGTAAAAATCCCACACGGAGTACCCGCGCGATTTCCAGTGTTAGTTTCTGGTCTTCCGGCAGGACGTCCGCACCGATGAGCTTTACAATGTCCATCAGACTGCTTTCCTCCTGCAAAATACGAATAACGTCCGCGCGCAGGGCGGAAAAATTTTCGTCTACATTCTCATTATACCACGGCGCGAGTTCGTCCGCGTATTCACTGTAACTGGTCAGCCAGTTGATAGCGGGATAATGCCGCGCGTAAGCGAGCGATTTGTCCAGCCCCCAAAAACAGCGGATAAACCGCTTGGTGTTCTGCGTGACAGGTTCGGAAAAGTCGCCGCCCTGCGGCGAAACCGCGCCAATAATGGTAACAGAACCCTCCTTGCCATTCAAGGTCTGCACATAGCCTGCCCTTTCGTAAAATTCGGAAAGGCGGGACGGCAGATAAGCCGGAAAGCCCTCCTCGGCAGGCATTTCTTCCAAACGGCCGGAAATCTCTCTCAGCGCCTCCGCCCAGCGGGAGGTGGAATCTGCCATAATCGCGACATGATAGCCCATATCGCGGTAATATTCCGCCAAAGTTACGCCTGTGTAAATCGACGCCTCGCGCGCCGCTACCGGCATATTGGAAGTATTGGCAATGAGCAGGGTGCGGTTCATCAGCGGCTGTCCCGACTTGGGGTCGGTCAGTCCGGTGAAGTCCTCTAACACCTGCGTCATTTCATTGCCGCGCTCGCCGCAGCCGATATAAACGATAATATCCGCGTCCGACCACTTCGCAAGCTGGTGCTGTGTCATTGTTTTTCCTGTCCCGAATCCGCCCGGAATCGCCGCCGTTCCGCCTTTTGCCAGCGGGAACAGAATATCCACTACACGCTGTCCGGTAATCAGCGGGCGGGAAACCGCTTCGCGCGCCGCATAAGGGCGGGGAGTACGAATCGGCCACTTTTGAACCAGACGAATCTCTTCTAAATTGCCTTTCGGGGTGCGGACAGCGGCTATCAAGTCACGGCAGGAATATTCGCCGCTCGGTACAATTGATTCAATTATGCCCTCTATATTGGGCGGAATCATTACACGATGCCGGACGAGAGAGGTTTCCTCCAATTCGGCTATCACACTGCAAGGGTACACGGTGTCTCCCTCATGCGCTAAAATTGTCACAGCCCACTTTTTATCCATATCCACCGCGTCAGGACGCAGTCCGCGTGAGATAAACGCGCCTGAAAGCTGCTCAATGGAACGCAGGGGGCGTTCAATTCCATCAAAAATATTGCTGATTAACCCGGGACCGAGCGTGACTGACATGGGCGCGCCCGTGCCCGTGACTGGCTCTCCCAATTTCAAACCGGAGGTTTCCTCATAAACCTGTATCACCGTTTCGTCGCCATGTATTGCAATGACTTCACCAATCAGCCGTTCCTCGCCGACATAAACCATTTCCATCATTCGGAACCACGGAGCGTTTTTTACCGTTGCGACAGGTCCGTTGATACCGTAAATAACTGCCGTGTTGCTTTGACTCATGCTCAATACCTTCCTTTGTCCTGCTATCCTACAATCATTCCGCTGTTCTCATAAAACCATTGCTTTTGTTCTTCAATCCGCGCAAGCAGTGTGCAATCCGCGTATAATTTAGCGGTTGTGTTTTTTAAAATAAATCCGCCGAGTATGTCCGTTGTCGATTCCGCAAAAACAACATTTTTCCCCGCGAGCAGGGATTTTAATTGTTCCAAATCCTCCGCGCGCGCGGTGCAGATCGTCTCGCCGCAGGCAAAGATTTCAGTTTCTCCCTCCAGCATTTGACGGAGATACTCTTCATATTCCGGGGTATCAATAAACGCACGGACATTTTTCTCCACTTCAAGGAATACGCTTTCTGTTATTTTATTACGGCTGTCATAGAGAGTTTTCTTCAAGTCCGCGCGGTGTTTTGAAACAGAAAGTGTGGTATCGCGTTTCAGTTTTTCTGTTCCCGCCGCAATGGTCTTTGTTTTCCAACGAGACAAATCCTTTTCTTTTTGAGCGAGCCGCTGTTCTTTTTCCTGTTCTAACTGCCGAATGAGTTCTTTTTGTCTTTCGCCCGCCTCGTTCAGCACTGCTGTTGAAAATTTAGTTAACGCATCCGCCGCCATTTTTTCACGCACCTTTCTTGTCTTTCTATGGAAAGTTTGAATAAATTCGTTTTGATTGCGCGTTCGTGTTTCGAATGCCGTATGCGGATACTGCCCCGAAACAAAGGCGCACAAGACAGGCGGATTTATTCAAACGGTTACAGCTTGACGCCGATTGCCTCCTGTACATAATTAAGTATATAATCGTCCGGACGCGAGGAGCCGTGACGGTCGGGCAGTTCCACGACCAAGGGCAGACGGTGTGACTTTTTTTCTTCTTCGATATATTCGGGGACAAGGTCAACCAGTTTTTCCGTAATCAGCAAAACTGCAATTTCCTTATCCTCGATTGCTCGCCGGAACGCCTCTTTCACTTCGTCCGTCTCATGCACAACTACGCCTTCCACGCCGGCAAGACGCATTCCCATCAGGGTGTCTACATTGTCGCTGAGCAAAAAATATTTCATAACCGCTGTCCTCCTGCTCCCTGTGCTGAAATGTAAAATTGATAATAAATTTTAAACCGCAAACAACAACAGCAGAGATATCAGCAAGCCGTACAGCGCAAGGCCTTCCGCCAGCGCAACAAAAATCAAGGATTTACCCATGATTTTTGGGTCTTCCGAAATCGCACCCAAAGCGGCGGAGGATGCAGTCGCAACCGCGATGCCCGAACCGATACACGCAAGTCCTGTGGACAACGCCGCTGCGATAAATTTCATACTGTCCGCAGAGGTTGCCGCCGCTGCCGTCTCACCGGCGGGGGCTGCCAAAACGTGCGGGTTGCCTGTCCATACCGCTACAGTGAAGAGCGCCAGCAATCCGAAAAAGGAGAAGAGGTTGATACCTAAAACCGTTTTCAGCTTTCTGCCCTGCAATTTAAAACCATATTTCGCAATCAAAGGCATTGCAATCGCTAAAGTTACCACAACAAAGGTTACTACTGTTTTCATGATGAATTCCTCCTAAAATATTAAAATTCGCTGTATATTATTCCTTTTCCGGTTTCTGATTGATAGGCGTAAACGGTCTGCCGTCTCCGTCATAGAATCTGCCGAACATTTCATAAAAGCCCAGACGCAGTACTTGAATTCCCACAATCAAGCCCTCCATACCGATAACCAGCAGATTGCCGAAAAGCGCAACCGCGACGGAACCCGCGCCGCTGAGCTGCTGCATAAACACCACAACCACCGACATCATCCCCGCGTGATTGAGCGCGAACGCGCCCACGCGGACAAAGGAGATTGTGTTGGTGACAAAACTCAGTAAAATCTCAAAGGTTTCAAAAAATGTTTGGACAAAAAAGTTTCCCTTTTCCTCCGGAATCCATTTTTTACATCCGTTCAATAATTTTCCGAGCGGTTCCTGTAAGAAAATCAGCAGGAGAGAAACCGCGATGCCGATTCCAGCCACCGCAAGCGGAGTTTGACTGCCCAAAATCGCGCCGATGCCGCAGTACATTGCCAAACCGTAAAACAACAAACCCGCCAGTCCGTTTTGCGAGAACAGTATCTTCTGCCAGTTTTTCTGCCGGCAGCCGTTGATGATGTTAAATATCATACACAGCATAATCAATCCTACGCCGATGCCGATGGTAATGACTAAAATTTTTATCATGTTTGCGCCGTTTTCCATCGGGGTGAACCATAGCGGCTTGATAATGCCGTGTTCTCCTTCAAATCCGAAAAACGTGCCGTACAGAAAACCGAATAGAATTGACGAAAGCCCCAGCGGAATCAATACCTTTGCGAGAAATCCGCCTTTTTTCATTAAAAAGGTCATTACGAAACCCGCCGCGAGCAAAATCAAGCCATGCCCCACATCGCCGAACATCATGCCGAACAGCAGGGAATACACAATCGCCAAAAATGCGGTCGGGTCCATTTCCCGATAATTCGGTACGCCGTACATTTTGATAAAATCCTCAAAAGGACGGAAAATCGCCCAGTTGCGGATTTTGGTCGGCGGCGTCATGTGCTTTGCCACCTCCGGCTTATCCACCAATACCGTCAAATTCGGGTCGCCCTGCGCCTTCTTTGCCAGTTTTTCCGCTTTCGCTTTCGGTTGCCAGCCGACCAGATAAAAGCTGTTTTTGGTATAAGGCGCGTATTTTTTGATTTGGTAAAGTTCGTAATAGTATTTGATGCCCGCAAACGCCCGCACCAAATCCTCTTTTTCCGCAGCCAGCGTTCGCTCAATACGGACGGACAATTCGTCCATTTCCGCCTGCCATTGCGCAATCCTGTCACGAATCCGCTGTACGATTTCCGCGGGCGTGCCGGAAGTGTCGCCGTCAATGCGCAGACGCTCAAAATACAGAGTGGAAAACATATGGTCTGCCTTTTTGGACGCGCCCGGAGAGACAAAGTAAAAACCCCACACATAGTTTTTCTCCACGGTCATCACTGCAAAGTACACGGGCAAATTGTTCAGATAGCTGTCCAGTTTTTCATAACTTTCCAGAGGCATTCTGCCAAAGCGAAACTTCATATATTTCATATCGACCAAAGCGTCAATATGCACATTTGCGTCCATGATAGGCGAAAGTACGTCTACAATATGCTGTGACTCGTCAATCTGCTGCTGAATTTCCTGCATACGGTTTTTCAGCTTGTGAATCTGCTCGTCAAAGGTATTGATAAAAATGTTCAAATCCTCCGGTGAGAAGTCCTCCCGATGCCGCTCAATGTTTTCGTACTCAATACCGGCGTATTCAAATACTTCGATAAACCGTTTCATGCTTTCCTCGAAAGGGTTTTGCGCCGTGTACGGCATGAACCCCGGCGTACTCTTATACACAGAGAGCGGATTTTCCAGTTCAATCTCATCGTCCATAATATATTCGGAAACAACCTCGTCAAAATGGTCCAGCATACCGACTATATTGACCAAACTCATTTTTTCAACCACAATTCCAACCTCCCGACACAATGGAATCTGTTTTCATTTGCTGCCTGTGCGGCTTAATAGCCTACGATTTTATCTTTGATTTTTTCCGGCGGTAAGCCGTAGCGGATTCCCTCCACGACGGAAACCACGTTTCGTATCTCATTTTCCTTAATATGCAGATAACAAAGCGGCGCGGCAATGGAATACGGATTGGCAGAAAACGTGTGCAGGTATATGCGCAGCAGATATTCCCGCGCGCCCTTTTCCAAAAAACGTTCCTGTATGTCAAACGCCGCCGCGTACCGCGTGGAGCCGATGAGACGTATTGCGTCCTCAAAACCGGCACATTCCGCGATTTCCGCCATCTGCGCTTGGCTCAGCCGCCCGCCGCGTCTAACTAAATAGGGCCAAATGCGTTCCGACGCAAAGCCGTAATATTTTTTTGCCCGCAGAATAAAAAGCAGGTTGTTTAAGTCAATTTCCGTTCCGTACATTTTGCGGATAATTTTGCGCTCGTTCTCGTTCAGGTATTTTTTTGCGTAATCCTGTGTCAGATTGGTGTAATACATATCCAAAGACATTTCCAAATCGAAAAGATTCTGCCGCGCTTCATCGCCGAGAAAGGTGGAAAGCATTGGGTAATACTGTGTATGCCGCAGTAATTGCACAAATCCCGAAAAGTCGGTTGCTTCCACAAACTGTTCCGGCGCAAAGCCTTTGGTGTGCAGCGTTTTGTCTGTTTTCGTGACCCGAAATCGTTCCGCATGACCGCTGTAAAGCAGCCGCAAAAATATTTTAATTAGTTCTATTTCACCGCGAATGGTGAACACGTTCAAAAAGAATTTTTGTGAGGTGTCTAAAAACGGATAGAATGCCGCTAAGTCCGATTTGAGCAAATCGCGCAAAAGTGTTTCCAAATATCCGCGATGAATGTATGCCTCGTTGATTTCGCCAAGTACTTTGGCGTAACGGGTATTTTGTTTCAAATATGCCGCCACTTCGGACACTGAGCGCAGTTGAATCAGTTGGTCATATTCCGCCGCAGTCAGTCTGCCGCGCAGCATGGCGCGTATTTTGGTTGTTAAGGCAGAATATTCCATTGTCTGCTTTATCATATGACCAGTCCTTTCCGGCAAAACGCGCGGAGTAATATCACAAATAGTTTCCGCAGTTTATTGGTGTGTATTCTCAAGTATGTTTTTGGTCATTTGAGACACCCATTTTTCTTTATTCTGTTCGTATTGCGCCTGCAAGGTTTCCAACCGGCTGCGTGTTTCACGTTCTGCCGCGTCCAGCGCGTCTTTTTGTTCCTCCATACAGCGGTTTTTTACCTGTTCCAAGGTTTGTCTGACCTCTTCCTGAGCCGCGTTTTCCAAACGCTTTAACTCCTCGGTCAGTCCGTCGTTCTGTTCCTGTTCCAGCTTCTCAACCGCTTTCAGGCTTTCCTGCGCTTTTTGCTCAATATCCAAAATCGCCTGCATAATGTCCATGATGTTTGCTCCTTTTTCGGCGCAGAGAGCTGCGTCGAACAGCGAATATTTTCTAAATTTAATTTTTCAGGCTGTGAATCGGCGCCGGTATTCTGCCGCCGCGCTGAATAAATTCCTTGCTGCTGTATGGGTGAACCGGCATGACCGGCGCGTTGCCGAGCAATCCGCCGAATTCCACATGGTCGCCGACCTTGCCCGCCGGAATAATGCGGACAGCTGTTGTCTTTTGATTGATGACGCCGATTGCCATTTCGTCCGCAATGATAGCGGAAATGGTTTCGGCGGAGGTGTCCTCCGGTACGGCAATCATATCCAATCCGACCGAGCAGACACAGGTCATCGCTTCTAATTTATCCAAAGTCAGTGCTCCGCATTCCGCCGCGGAAATCATTCCCGCGTCCTCGCTGACCGGAATAAATGCGCCGCTCAATCCGCCGACATAGCTCGACGCCATGACGCCGCCCTTTTTCACCGCGTCGTTAAGCAATGCCAGCGCGGCGGTTGTGCCGTGCGTGCCGCACTTTTCCAAACCCATTTCTTCCAATATATAAGCCACGCTGTCTCCGACTGCCGGAGTGGGGGCGAGAGACAGGTCTACAATTCCGTAGGGAACGTTCAGCATACGCGACGCCTCCTGCGCGACAAGCTGTCCCATTCGGGTAATCTTAAACGCAGTCTTTTTAATCGTTTCGGAAACCGTGCCAAAGTCTGCGCCCTTGACTTGCTCTAACGCGCATTTGACAACGCCCGGACCGCTGACGCCTACGTTGATGACGCAGTCGCCTTCGCCTACGCCGTGGAACGCGCCCGCCATAAACGGGTTATCCTCCACGGGGTTGGCGAATACCACAAATTTTGCGCAGCCCATAGCGCCTTGCTCTGCGGTCAGTCGTGCGGTTTCTTTCACCGTTTCTCCCATGCGCCGCACCGCGTCCATGTTGATTCCCGCCTTGGTGGTCGCGACGCCTACAGAGGAACAGACAAAATCCGTTTTGCTCAGCACTTCGGGAATGGAATCGATTAGCAACTCATCGCCCTTGGCAAAGCCTTTTTGCACCAGTGCGGAATATCCACCGATAAAGTTCACGCCCGTTTCCTTTGCGGCTTTGTCCAGTGCCAGGGCAAACTTTAAATAATCTTTGGTATCGCTTGCGCCCGCAACCAAAGCAATAGGCGTAACGGAAATTCGCTTATTGATAATCGGGATTCCGTAGCGGCGGCTGATTTCCTCACCGGTTGCCACAAGGTTACCGGCATAGGTCGTCACCTTATCATATATTTTTTGACACGCGCGGTCCGCGTCCGCGTCGGCGCAGTCGAGCAGGGAAATCCCCATGGTAATGGTACGGATATCCAAATGCTCGTCGCGTATCATTTTGATAGTTTCTGTAATTTCTCTTGTATTAAACATTCTGTCGACCTCTCCTTACCGAATTTATATGCGGTGCATGGAATTAAAAATATCCTCATGCTGGAAGGTAATCTGTACCTCCATCTCCGTGCCGACAGCCTCCAAACGTTCCGTAACCGTTGAAAAATCTACGTTGCTGTTTGTGATATCTACCAGCATTATCATAGTAAATATATTCTGCATAATGGTTTGATTGATGTCCAAAATGTTTACGCCGCATTCCGAAAGGCAAGTGCTGACCTTCGCGATGATGCCCGGCTTATCGATACCCATAACTGTTACAACTGCTCTCATTAGTTTTCCCTCTCTTTGTGTTTTTAATTGTCTGAAATTTATTACCTTAATCATAATACTTTGCGCTGTTTTTTTCTATCCCATTTCTGCCCAAACATTCGTTGAATTCATTTAAGTATTCTATCTTTTTTGACGAATGAAATAGTTTTAATATTATATCAAATTTTCCGAATTTTGTAAAGTGTTCCTTTTTGTTCATTTTCTCGCTTGTCCGAGAAAACGAACAAAAAGAGGGACACTTGGGGACACCCCAAGACCCCGTGCGCCGTACGGCGCTAAATCCGCTGCGCTCCTTGGCGGCGTAAACGCCGCAAGCCCTCTAACGTATGAAAAAAAGATTTTGATAATAGACCATGTAGCATGAAGAGCCTCTCGCCTTGGGAGAACCGCGCCGAAGGCGCAAAGGAGGGGAGGTCAAGGAGGGGGAAACTTTGGTTTTCTTCCCCCTCCTTGTGCCCTCTTTTGGTTCGTTTTCTGGGCAAACAGAAAATGAACATATTTATATAAAATAAAACTTGACTTTTTGGATTCTGTTTAGTATAATTACTTTATGGATTCTGAAAAGTGAGGTGAGCAAGTGAGTCCGCGAACAGGCAGACCAAAGAGTGATAATCCCAAAAAGTATGCTCTCAAAGTCAGATATGATGAAGAAACGCATCAAGCTCTGTTAGAATACTGCAAAAAGCATAATATACCACGAGTAGAAGCGTTTAGGCGGGGATTGCAATTACTTCTAGGTCAAAAATAAAAAGTGGAAGTGGCTTTATCCCTACAAAGAACAGCCACTCCCCACATGCACAACCTGTCTTACAGACAGTGTACATAAATATTATACACTGTGTACCTCCTGTTTGCAAGGGGTTGTGATTAAAAATTTTACAGGAGGAATCACAATGGACTATATCAAAGAAATTTTTGAAAGGACAAATCTTCAAAACATACGGGAGTTTCTTATGAATGACGTGAGCGGTACAATAGAAACCAAACCATACATGGAACGCATTAAAACAGCCGAAAAGCTTATGGTTAAAAATTTGAAAGAGTACACCTCTCAACGCGAGTACGAAGAAATGATAGGTAGCATATACGAGTATGCCGGAGCAGGTCAAAATGTTTACATGGAAATCGGTATGCGTTGCGGCGCACGACTTGCCGCGCAATTACTTTTAGAAAAATAAAATTTTATATGCAAAAAGGCTGAACGACTTCAATCGTTCAGCCTTTTAAAATCCAATTATTGCAGTCCTTTGATACCTTCCAATACTTTTTCAAGCATCTCCTGATATTTGACAGCCTTTTCCTTTTCCTGTTCCACCAAGTTCGCGGGCGCTTTCGCCAAAAAGCCTTCATTGGACAGCTTGCCTTGTACGCGCTTGATTTCACCCTCCAAACGGGTTTTCTCTTTATTCAAGCGTTCCAATTCTTTCTCTTTGTCAATCAAATCGTCCAGCGGCATAAAAAGTTCCGCCTTGTTGACAACTACGGTAACAGCATTTTCCGGAATGCCATTTTTGTCCGTCTGAACAATTACCTCAGCCGCGCCTGCAAGTTTTTCAAAGAATTTTGTGCCCGAACCGAAAATGTCCGATTCACTTGTTACAACAAACAGCTTGGATTTTTTGGAAGGAGGTACGTTCATTTCACTGCGAATGTTGCGGATGCCGCGGATGGCGTCCATGATAAGCGTCATTTCATATTCCGCCTGTGCGTTCACCAAATCCTCGCGGTAGGTCGGGAAAGCGGAAATCATGATGCTTTCGCCCTCGTGCGGCAAGGTCTGCCAAATTTCCTCAGTGAGGAACGGCATAAACGGATGCAGCAGTTTTAAGGTGTTGGAAAGAACATAGGTCAGCACATGCTGCGCAGTAATATTATCCTCGCCCTCTTCAAACATTCTCGGTTTTACCAGTTCAATATACCAGTCGCAGAATTCGTCCCAAATGAAATCGTACAGCTTTTGTACAGCGATACCTAATTCATAATTGTCTAAATTCTCCGTAACTTCGCGCACCAATTCATTATAACGGTGCAGAATCCACTTGTCCTCTGTTTTCAGTTTGTCAAGCGCCGGCAGGCTGCCGTCCTCAATATTCAGGTTCATCAGAACAAAGCGGGACGCATTCCAAATCTTATTGGCAAAATTTCGGCTCGCCTCTACGCGCTCAATATAGAAACGCATGTCGTTGCCCGGCGAATTTCCTGTCGCAAGGGTAAAGCGCAGCGCGTCTGCGCCGTATTGGTCAACGATCTCCAATGGGTCAATGCCGTTGCCGAGCGATTTGCTCATCTTTCTGCCTTGACTGTCACGCACCAAGCCGTGAATATATACATGCTTGAAAGGCGCTTTTCCCATATGCTCCAATCCCGAGAATATCATGCGCGATACCCAGAAAAAGATAATGTCATAGCCGGTGACCAAAACGGAGGTGGGATAAAAATATTCCAAATCCTTGGTTTTTTCCGGCCAGCCGAGAGTAGAGAACGGCCAAAGCGCGGAACTGAACCATGTGTCCAAAACATCTTCTTCTTGTTTCACTGTGCCGCCGCATTTGGGACAAGCGTGAATATCTTCTTTGCTGACAGTTGTTTCGCCGCACTCCTGGCAGTAAAACGCGGGAATACGGTGTCCCCACCAAAGCTGACGGGAAATGCACCAGTCATGCACATTCTCCATCCAGTTCATATAGGTTTTGGTAAAGCGTTCCGGCACAAACTGTGTCTCGCCGTCTTTTACCGCCTTAATCGCGTCTTTCGCCAGCGGCTCCATCTTTACAAACCATTGCTTGGAAGTCATTGGCTCTACCGTAGTGCCGCAGCGGTGACAATGTCCGACATTGTGGCTGTGTTCTTCGACCTCTACCAAAAGACCGAGATTTTCTAAATCCTTGACAATCTCTTTCCGTGCCGCGTAACGTTCCATACCGTCGTATTTGCTGCCGGGGAACTTGATGGTCGCGTCATCGTTCATAATTTTAATCTGTTCCAAATTGTGCCGTTTTCCGACTTCAAAGTCGTTCGGGTCATGCGCGGGGGTAATTTTTACGCAGCCTGTGCCGAATTCTTTGTCCACGTATTCGTCCGCGATAACAGGAATTTCACGATTGACAAGAGGAAGAATCAGTGTCTTGCCTACGAGATGGGTATAGCGCTCATCTTCCGGATTGACTGCGACGGCGGTATCGCCGAGCAAAGTCTCAGGACGAGTAGTAGCAATTTGAACAAATTCGTCACTGTCCTTGACCGGATATTTGATATGCCAAAAATGTCCTGCCTGCTCACTGTATTCCACCTCCACGTCGGAAAGCGCGGTTGCGCAGCTCGGACACCAGTTGATGATGCGGTTGCCCTGGTAAATCAAACCTTTGTTATACAGATTGACAAACACCTCGCGGACTGCTTTGGAACAGCCTTCGTCCATGGTAAAGCGCTCTCTGTCCCAGTCACATGAACAGCCCAGTTTTTTTATCTGATTAGTAATGCGGTTGCCGAATTTCTCTTTCCAGTCCCAAACCCGCTCTAAAAATTTTTCTCTGCCCAAGTCATAGCGGGATTTGCCTTCCTCGTTGCGCAAGGCCTCTTCCACCTTGATTTGCGTAGCGATTCCCGCGTGGTCAGTTCCCGGAATCCACAGTGCGTTATATCCCTGCATCCGCTTTGCGCGGATAATAATATCCTGAAACGTTTCGTCTAAGGCGTGACCCATATGGAGCTGCCCTGTGACGTTCGGCGGAGGAATGACGATAGTAAACGGTTTTTTCTTTTCATCCACCTCTGCGTGGAAATATCCCTTTTCTACCCAGGTTTGATAGATGCGGTCCTCCACCTGTTTGGGCTCATATGTTTTTGACAGTTCCTTTGCCATTGAAGTTTCCCCCTCTAAGTCCTCATTTGCTATAGTGTTTATTATATCATAAGTGTAAGATGTAGGCAAGTCCTAATACAAATTTTTGTGGGGCTGCACTGATATTTTTCCATTTATTATTACTGAATTGAAAACATTTTTTTGCCGTATTGCAAACAAATTCCATAAAAGGTATTGACAAATTTAATAGAAATGATATAATTGTAATCGATTACATTTTGTAATCGATTACAATGCGTATTATATATTTTGTTCGCGAAGAATATCGAGGAGGAAAAAAGATGGGCAAATTTAAAGTAGGTTTGCAGTTATACAGCATCCGTGATGAAATGGAAAAGGACATGGACGCAACGTTAAGACAGGTAAAAGAAATCGGTTATGACTGTGTGGAATTTGCGGGATATTTCGGACATTCCGCAGAGGAAGTTAAAGCGATGCTGGATAAATACGGTTTGGAATGTGTGTCGGTGCATCAAGGCCCGCAGTTGTTTGCGGAGGAAGGGCAGAAAGCGGTGGATTTTCTCAAAACCATCGGAGCAAAGTACTGCGCGATTCCGCACTATCCGGTGGAAAAGCTGGCGGGTACACCCGAATGGGAAGAGACTGTTAAGTTGTTCACCGAGACAGGTAAGCTGCTTAAGGAGAACGGTATTCAGCAGCTTTACCATAACCATGATTTTGAATTCAATAAATTTGAGGATAAATTTCTGTTGGACTGGAACTATGAGACAATTCCGGCAGAGTATCTTCAGCCGCAGATTGATACTTGCTGGGTTCATTACGCGGGATATAATCCAACGGAATATCTGATGAAGTATGCGGGACGTATTAAGGTGGTTCACCTGAAAGATTTTGTTTGCGAAAAACTCGGCAGCGGTCCGGTTTACGCTTTAATCGGAAAAGACGGTACGGAAGAAAAGAAAGCCGGTCGGGAAGAGAACGGATTCGACTTCCGTCCGGTGGGATATGGAATTCAGGACTTCCCTGCTATCCTTGACGCGGCAGAAAAAGCGGGAGCGGAAATTGTTATTGTGGAACAGGATGAATCTAAACAGCGTCCGAGTTTGGAAGCGGCAAAGATGAGCAGAGAATACCTGAAAACTTTGGGGATTTAAAAACAGTACTGGTTTGACTGTGTTGAAAAGGCATAATAAAGGGCTGAAAAAACGAAGATATATTTTGTGAAAATGTTTGCGTCGGCGTACAAAGGTACGGTAGTCAAACATTTTCGCAAAAAGCGGGCAATTGCGCGGACTTCTCAATGAGGTCCGCGCAATTTGTAAATTTATAAAATGTTTGTATTTTTATATTTTCTTTTTCGCCCGCGGTAGAGCAAGTTTTTATAGTTCTTTATATGTTCGGTAATGTGCGGAAACTGTAACCCTCTGCCTGAAAATATTCAATAATGGAGGGTAACGCCTCAACCGTGGTTGCTTTTGCGTTGGTGTCGTGCAGGAGAACGGTTACATGATTTTGCCCGCGGGCGGTATCTTTGACCGCTTGAAGTACCTCGGCAGCGGATTTTGGCTTACCCTCCGCATCCTTGCCGAGGCAGTTCCAGTCTACATATTTGTATCCGGATTGTATAACCGCGTTTTTAAATTGCTCTTTTTTTCCAAAGGAACCTCCGGGAAAGCGGAACACCGTATTTCCGTAAGCAAATCCTAAAGCACTGTCAATCTCCTGATTGCAGGCAATAATTTCCTCCAGCAGACTTCCAACCGTGGCGTAAATTTTTTTGTAATCATGGGAATAGCTGTGATTTGCAAGCTTATGCCCGTTATTATATTCCTGCTGAACCAATTCCGGATATTGCTTTACATTGCTCCCCAATAAAAAGAATGTTGCGGGAACCTGATATTGTTCCAGCGTTTCCAAAATTTTCGGTGTGGATTGACTGGACGGACCGTCGTCAAAGGTGAGATAAACCACTTTTTCGTCCGGACCGGGTTCCGGCTCAGGCGATGGGGTGGGGGGAGCAGACGGTGTTTCCTCCGGCATTTCTGATGATTCCGGCAGAATGTCTTGTATACCGTCCTCCGACGAAAGTTTTGTATCATCCCCCGCATTCAGTTTAATCAGTCCGACAGATACTACAATGCCTGTTACGACTATCAAACTGCAAAGCAGTATCCAAAAACGTTTGGTAAGAAATATCTTGTTCTTGGAACCCATGCTGTGAACTCCCCTTTTTGTAAAAATTTGCAAAATATCAACAATTTATCTTGTAATATGTCTAATATATCATAAACTGCGCAGAAAATCAAGAATCAATGCAGAAAATTTATTGTTTATTTATGTTTGAAACCCTTGACAGTTGAACCGTTTTATTCTATACTAAAAAGAGTATAATTTGGGAAAAATGCGCTTTCTATATCGTTTATTTTCCAATATATTACATATGCGAACGATGGTGTTTTTAATACGAAAGGAATGAGCAGATTGGCAGAGAAAGATAAGAAATTGGTACAGGAAATCACCCCGATGAGCGAAGATTTTGCGCAATGGTACACGGATATTATTAAAAAGGCGCAGCTTGCGGAATATTCGGGTGTGCGCGGATGTATGGTGATTCAGCCGTACGGCTACGCGATTTGGGAAAATATTCAGCACGAACTGGACAGCCGTTTCAAGGCGACCGGTGTGGAAAATGTCTATATGCCGATGTTCATTCCCGAAAGTCTGCTTCAGCGGGAAAAAGACCATGTAGAGGGCTTCGCGCCGGAAGTGGCATGGGTGACGCATGGCGGCTTGGAGCCGCTGACGGAGCGCCTTTGCGTGCGTCCGACCTCTGAGACATTGTTCTGTGAACATTATTCCAACACCGTACAGTCTTATCGCGATTTGCCGAAACTGTACAATCAGTGGTGCAGTGTGGTGCGGTGGGAAAAAACTACCCGCCCGTTCCTGCGTAGTATGGAATTTTTGTGGCAGGAGGGGCACACCGCTCACGCAACCGCGGAGGAGGCGCAGGAGAGAACCATTCAGATGCTTAATGTTTACGCTGATTTTTGTGAGCAGGAACTTGCGATTCCGGTTATCAAAGGGCAAAAGACAGATAAGGAAAAATTCGCGGGAGCGAATGCGACCTATACAATTGAAAGTTTGATGCACGATGGCAAAGCGCTGCAATCCGGCACCAGTCATAACTTCGGAGACGGATTCGCGAAAGCGTTTGACATTACATTCAGTGACGAAAATAACGAGCTGCAACACGTTCATCAGACATCGTGGGGAATGTCTACCCGTATTATCGGTGCAATCATCATGGTACATGGCGATGATGCCGGTTTAAAACTGCCGCCGCGTATTGCGCCGGTTCAAGTGGTAGTGATTCCTGTTGCGCAGCATAAAGAAGGGGTCAAAGAACGCGCGGAGGAATTAACCAAACAGCTTTCCGCCAAGTTCCGCGTTAAGATGGACGGCAGCGACAAATCGCCGGGATGGAAATTCAGTGAATACGAGATGCGCGGCGTGCCGCTCCGTTTGGAAATCGGACCGAAAGATATCGAAAAGAATCAGGCGGTTTTGGTGAGCCGTACCACCCGTGAGAAGAAGTTTGTTTCTTTGGACAACATTGAAACCGAGGTTGCGGCAATGCTGGAACAAATCCAGAATGAGATGCTGGAGGCAGCGCGTGCCGTTAGGGAAGAAAAAACTTCCTTGGCGTCGAACTATGAGGAATTTAAGGATTTAATTGAGAATAAAGGCGGTTTTGTCAAGGCGATGTGGTGCGGCGATGTGGCGTGTGAGGAAAAAATCAAAGAGGACACCACCGCGACCTCGCGCTGTATTCCTTTTGAGCAGGAGCATATTTCGGATACCTGTGTTTGCTGCGGCAAGAAAGCAGAGAAGATGGTTTACTGGGGCAAGGCCTACTAAAGGCTGAAAAATTCATTCATCTTGCACAGCCATGACGAACTTGTGTATCTGCATACACGGCGTCCGGCGCGACTGCACAATCTAAACGAATGTTTTCAACCTTTTGATTTCATGTATAAAGTTGCTTAAAAATAACAGAAAGGAGTTGCCGCCCGTGTGGGAAAACTTTTATCAATCGCTGCTTGACCAGCTTTCGATGATTCGTTTTACGGATTTTATTGATGTGTTGATTGTAACCTATGTGATATATAAGGCGTTGAAATTTGTCCGCGATACGCGTACTGTTCAACTGCTCAAAGGTGTTGTAATCATTATCGTTATTATGCAAATCAGTTACTTTGCAAATTTGCATACCGTATATTACATATTAAGCAACGCAATGCAGCTGGGAGTTATTGCGATTTTGATTATGTTTCAGCCGGAACTGCGCCGCGCCTTGGAACAGGTGGGCAGAACAACGATTGGCAAATGGTTCAACTTTGAGGAACAGCAGGAACAGGCGGAAAAAAGTCAGTTGATTACGGAAATTGTCCGCAGCTGTCAGTCGATGTCAAAAAGCCGTATCGGCGCGCTGATTGTGTTGGAGAGAGAGACCAAATTGGGTGAAATCATTGATACGGGCATTCCGCTCAACGCGGACGTGAGTTCCGAACTGTTGGTGAATATTTTTATTCCCAAAACGCCGCTCCACGACGGCGCGGTCATTGTACGGGATAATAAAATTGTGGCGGCAGCCAGCTTTTTGCCGCTTTCTCAGAACCCGAATTTGAGTAAGGAGCTTGGCACGCGTCACCGCGCGGGTTTGGGTGTTTCGGAAGAATCGGACGCTGTTGTGGTTATCGTTTCAGAGGAGACGGGCGGAATTTCAGTTGCTATGGACGGCGAGTTGAATATCAATCTGAGTGGCGACGCGTTGGCAAATGCGTTGAAACGTGCTCTGGAGGCGAACGGAAAGGATGGAAAGATTAAAAGAAATCCGTTTTTAAGAAAGGAGAAAAACAAGTGAAAAGTTTTTTTGCGAAAGATGCGGCCTTAAAAATTATTTCTTTTATCATTTCTATTATTCTGTGGATTTATATTATTGCGGTGATTGACCCTGCGGTAGATGTGACGGTGCGGGATATTCCGATACAGTACATTGAGCAGATTAAATTGGCGGATAAGGGCTTGAGTGTATTGGATTACAACAAGCCGACTGTGGAGGTGAAGATCCGCGGCAGCCGAAAGCGTTTGGCAAAACTGGATGCAAAAAATGTGGCGGCTACCGTAGATTTGTCTGCGGTGACGGAGATTGGCACACACTCCTTGCCGATTAACATTACTGTACCGTATGAATATCAGGAGGTCGTTTCCAAAAAGCCCTCTACGGTAGATGTGACGGTTGATAAAATTGTGGAGGAACGGAAAAATATAGAAATTATTGCCAAAAATGGTTTAAAGAGCGGTTATATTGCAGGCGATATTAAAGTTACCCCCTCATCAGTTTTGTTAAAGGGAGCGTCAGCGATTGTCAATCAGGTCAGCAGCGTTAAGGTGGAACTGGACTATGCTGACAGTACCACGGATATTTATCAGACGACCAAGGTTATGCTCTTCGATTCGAGCGGTCAGTTGTTAGAATCGGATAACCGTCTGTATCAGGACGTGACCAGCGTGGATTTGTATTGCCCTGTGATGGAATTGAAAACAGTGCCGGTCAAAGTACGTTATACAGGTTCTCTGCCCGGCAGTGTGGACACAGATGATGTGAAGTTCACTGTTATGCCGGAGGCGGTTACGATTTACGCTGATTCGGAAGTTGTCAGGAATATTGATTCGCTCTCTACCTTGGAGGTTCCCTTGAATAATGTCAGAAGAACAACGGAAATGGCGGTAGACCTGCAAATTCCGGACAATATCGGTATGAGGGATGATGTGAGAAGGGTTACGGTGAAAATCGAATTTCCCGAATAGGATTTCTGAAAAAATCGCCCATCTTGCGCGGGCGAGCCAAGCTTGTGTATACACGATACACGGCGCTCGACGTACCCACACAATCTGAACAATTTTTTCGGAAATCAGAATAACGGTAATCGTCCACCTTGCGTGGGTGAGCCAAGCTTGTGTATACACGATACACGGCGCTTGACGTGCCCCCGCAACCTGAACATTTTTTCGGAAATCAGAATAACGGTAATCGTCCACCTCGCACGGGCGAGCAGAGCGTATTATATAAAAAGCCGGGTGAAACAATGGAACTTTTGATTTCAAATATCAAATTGCCGATTCGGCACACGGAAAAAGAACTTTGGAAAGCCGCACAGGATATTGTGCGGCTTGTTTTCGTTAATGAAAAGAACGCGTATATTTATAAAAAGTCATTGGACGCCCGCCGCAAACGGGAAATTCATTGGGTATATTCTGTAATAGTGCGAGTTTCGGAAAAAGAGGGCAGAAAAATTTTGAATGCAGGAAAAAAAGATGTCAAGGAACATATTCGGCACGAGATTTTTGACATCAAGGGAACCCCTGTTTTCGATACGCGTCCTGTTGTCGTGGGTACAGGTCCCTGCGGTTTGTTTGCGGCATACATTTTAGCGCGGCAGGGTTGCCGTCCTTTGGTAGTCGAACGCGGCGATACCGTGGAACGGCGTGTGCAAAAAATATCCGATTTTTGGAACGGCGGAGAGTTGGATTCGGAAACAAACGTGCAGTTTGGCGAAGGCGGCGCAGGCACTTTTTCGGATGGCAAGTTGAATACGCGTATCGGTGACCCTCTGGAACGGTTTATTTTACAAACCTTTGTGGATTGCGGTGCACCGCCGGAAATTTTGTATCAGGCAAAACCGCATATCGGCACGGACAAGCTGCGCGGAGTGGTAAAGAAGATGCGCAGCCGCATGATTGCGTGGGGCGGCGAGGTGCGGTTTTGCACCAAACTGACCGGCATTTCGGTCAGAGGAGAACAATTGAACGGAATTATACTGAACGGCACGGAAGAAATTCCCTGCAATGCGCTGATTCTTGCAATCGGGCATAGCAGCCGTGATACCTATGAAATGCTTTGCCAAAACGGAATTTTTATGCAGCCGAAGGCATTTGCGGCAGGAGTACGGATAGAACACCGTCAGGAATTCATTAACCGTATGCAGTATGGGAACTATGCGGACGAACTGCCGGCGGCAGATTACCGTGTGGCGTACAACGGGGCGGAGCGAAGCTGCTATTCCTTTTGTATGTGTCCGGGCGGAACCGTTGTCAACGCGTCCTCCGAACCGGAACAGCTTGTGGTGAACGGAATGAGCAATCACGCGCGAGACGGAATGAATGCGAACAGTGCGCTGGCGGTCCCTGTTCGTCCGGAGGATTTCGGAACAGACGCTGTATTGGGCGGAATGGAATTTCAACGCAAATATGAACGGTTGGCGTATACTTTGGGTAACGGCGCCGCCCCTATTCAATTGGCGGAAGATTTTTTGCGGGATAAAGTCACGCAGAAACTGAACGGTGTAGAACCATCGTTCACAGGTAAAACGGTTTTTGCGCCTCTGCGTGACTGTTTGCCTGAATTTATCGTGACCACATTGAAAGAGGGACTGCGCAGTTTTGACGATAAGATAAAAGGATTTTCGACAGGCGGTGCGCTTTTAACAGGCGTGGAGATGCGTACTTCCGCTCCTGTGCGGATTACCCGCGGCGAGTCGGGAGAAAGCATTAACTGCAAAGGATTATATCCTGCCGGTGAAGGAGCGGGATATGCCGGCGGAATTATGAGCGCGGCGATTGACGGCGTAAAAACTGCCGTTAAGCTGATTAAGGCAAATGAAAAGGAAAGAAATTGACAAAAACAGAGAAATATCATATAATAACTAAAAGCAAGATGTCCCCCGCCTCGGCGTCGGAGCACGACTAATTCTGCTCAATTTGACCTGTCGGTCAAAAGCTCGCTTTATGGTCAGCTCCTCCTTATTCCCAAAAAAGGCGGGTTCCATTTGCTTTTTTCGGCACGACTCACACCGAAACGTTGAATGACGGGGCAAAGCCCCTTATTGAACGTCAGATACAGAAAGAGAATCGTTTTACATATAATGGAGGAGAAAATATGGGCAGATTATTCGGAACAGATGGAGTGAGAGGAATTGCAAATCAAGAACTGACACCGGAGTTGGCATATCAAATCGGACGGGCGGGAGCGTATGTTTTGACCTGCGAGGCAAACCATAAGCCGAAGATTTTGGTCGGCAGAGATACGCGTATTTCGGGCGGTGTGTTGGAATGCGCATTGGTTGCGGGATTGTGCAGTGTGGGTGCGGACGTTGTGTTGGCAGGAGTAATTCCCACCCCTGCGATTGCGTATTTGGTGCGGTCGGAAAAGTTTGATTCCGGCGTGATGATTTCCGCTTCGCATAATTCTTTTGAGTATAACGGCATCAAGTTTTTCAGCGGTGACGGTTATAAGCTGAGTGATGAAACAGAAGAACGGATTGAGGCAATTATTCTGGAAAATGCGGAAGAACCGAGCCGTCCTACACATGAGGGGCTGGGGCGCGTCAGCACGGACGAAACTCTGTGTGATAAGTATATCCGCTTTGCGCAAAGTACAGTGGAGGAAGATTTCAGCGGCTTGAAAGTCGCAATTGACTGCGCGAATGGCGCGTCATCCGTGACGGCAAAAAGAGCGTTGGAGGGTTTGGGCGCGGAAGTCTTTGTACTGCATGATTCGCCTGATGGTTTGAATATCAATGATAATTGCGGCTCAACACATATGGAAAGTCTGCAAAAGTTCACGGTGGACTGCGGCGCGGATTTGGGACTGGCATTCGACGGTGACGCTGACCGCGTACTGGCTGTAGATGAGAACGGCGCTTTGATTGACGGAGATAAAATCATGCTCATTTGTGCGCAGGATTTGAAAAAGCGGGGTAAACTGGCAAAAAATATGATAGTTGCAACCGTTATGAGCAATCTTGGATTTTTTGTCGCGGCGCAGGAGCAGAAATTGGATGTCATGCGTACCAAAGTAGGTGACCGCTACGTTTTGGAAGAAATGCTCAAGAGTGGTTACAGCATTGGCGGCGAACAATCCGGTCATGTAATTTTATTGGAACACAATACCACAGGCGATGGTTTGGTGACGGGCTTGCAGCTTATCGGTGCTGTGAAACGCAGCGGCAAAAAGATGTCTGAGGCGGCGTCGGTTATGCAGGTATATCCGCAGGTTTTGATTAACGCGGTAGTAAAGCCCGAAAATAAGGAAAAGTACACAGAGGATGAGGAAATCACAGCGATGATTGCTGAGATAGAGGCGGAATTCGCGTCTACGGGCAGAGTGTTGATTCGTCCGTCCGGAACAGAACCGTTTGTCCGTGTCATGATTGAGGGACAGGACGAGAAAATAATCGGTCAAAAGGCGCGCATACTTGCTGATTTGATTGAGAAAAAGTTAGGGTAATTACATATAGAAACAAATAGAGAAATATCGGAATTTATATTTGCGCAGCCAAAGCAGGAGGCGGTAAGTATGAAATATAAATATTACGGAACAGCGGCGTATGAGGGCATACCCGCGTTATGGTGTGAGTGTGATATTTGTGAAAGAGCACGCCGCCTTGGTGGAAAAAATATCATGTCAAGGAGTCAGCAGACCATTGATGATAAAATTTTGATAGATTTTTCGGCGGATACTTTTATGCATACGCTTGCGGGGTTGCCGCTTACGCAAATACATACTTGCCTGATTACGCACGACCATTCCGATCACTTTTATCCGCAGGATATAGCGGCAAGGCTTTGCGGGTATGCTCACCCAAAAGAGGAAACTCCGATTACCGTATATTCTATGCATGCAGGGATTGAACATGCAAAAAGAATTTTGGCAGAGGAGCAGAGAACTGCTCAGTCTCGGGTAAACCTGTGTGAAATCGAGGCTTATAAAAGTTTTGTTGCAGAGGGATATACCATCACTCCGTTAAAAGCAAATCATGACCCCAAATCCGATCCGGTGATATACTTGATTGAAAAAGAGGGTAAATGTGTTCTTCATGCCAATGATACCGGATATTTTCCGGAGGAAACCTGGGATTATCTTGAAAAGCATCTCGTGCATATTGATTTTGTCACTTTTGACAGTACTTTGACAAGAGAATTTATTGACAATAATAAAACAGACGGACACATGAACCTGCCCACTGTGAAAAATGTGAGAGACAGATTGCGCGATATCGGGATGATTGATGATACAACCATATGTGTGCTCAATCATTTTTCACACAACGGACTGTGTATATATGATGAACTTGTTGAGATTGGAAAGCAGGAAGAATTTCTTGTCTCATATGACGGTTTGGAGATTGAGATTTAAAAGTAAATATTTAAAAGAAACATGAAAATCCTTGTTAAACAGTTCTTTTGAGAGTTTTGAACTGATTTATCAAGGATTTTTTATGTCCGAAAACAAAAACACAAAGCTTTAATGTATTTTTAATCTTCGTGCGGTATGATATTATCACAAACTGTTTCGGCAAAGGAGATGAAATTATGTTTATCAGGAAATCAGCCGTTATATTTGCGGCTATCATGGTGTTGGCATTGTGTTCCTGTCACACATCGGACTCGGTCAAAAATAATATTCCTGCTGTTACGGGAGAATTTGCGTTTTCTGTTTTGAAAGTCGGGCAGGCGGACGCGATAATATTGAAAACGCAAAATCACAGCGTTATCATCGACTGCGGAGAGACCGACGATGGGGATGAAGTCGTGAAGTATTTGCGCGATAATGATATTGATGCGGTAGATTATCTTTTTATCACCCATTTTGACAAAGACCACGTCGGCGGTGTACCGGAGGTTCTTGACCATGTAAATGTGGAGCGAATCGTAACTCCCGATTATGAGGGCGCTAACGAGGAATACGTGAATTACCTCGCGGCAGTAAACAAACATGGTTACAATCCGCTTTCTATCACGGAGGATATGTCATTCACGCTTGATGATACACTTTTTGAAGTTTATGCACCGAAAAAAACGCAGTACGCGGAAGAGGATAACGATTTTTCTCTTGCGATAGGCATAACTCACGGCGAAAATAAATTTTTATTCACAGGCGATGCCGAAAATGAAAGAATGACAGAGATACTCACTCAGGTAAGCGGCGGATATGATTTCCTGAAAGTGCCGCATCATGGCAAATATCATAAAAAGACAAAGGAGTTTTTCCAAAAAATCAATCCCGATTACGCAGTGATTACTTGCAGCGACAAGAACCCCGCTGAGGAAAAAACTGTAGCTGCGCTTGAGAGTGTGAACAGTAAGATTTATTATACAAGCGGCGGAGATATCAGCGTGACAAGTGACGGGCAAAAAATTTCAGTCACGCAGTAAATTCTAATCTGATTTTAATTTTTATGCGGTATGATACCAACAGTAAGGAGGTCAAGAGAATGGCAATCGAAGTCTTTAACAGATATGAGCACAAATATATCCTGGATAGAGCAACCTTTGAAAAGGTTATCAAAATAATGGATATGCATATGGCGCTTGATTCGCACAATAAAAATCACAGGCCATACACAATCGCAAATATTTACTTTGACACGAAGGATGACTTTTTAATCAGAACCTCACAGGCAAAGCCGAACTATAAGGAAAAATTGCGGCTTCGTGCATACGGTGTTCCCGAAAAATCGTCAAAAGTGTATCTTGAAATTAAAAAGAAATATAACGGTATTGTGAACAAACGCAGGACTACACTCAAACTTAATGAAGCATATGATTTTGTGAAAACAGGCGCTACGCCGCCCAAAAAAGATTATATGAACGGTCAGGTGCTGAACGAGATAGAATACTTTTTGCAGATTTATGACTTAAAACCGAAAGTATATCTGGCTTATGACAGAATTGCGTATTTTGAAAACGGAAATCAGGATTTAAGAATTTCTTTTGACCAAAATATCCGTTCAAGACGCTATAACGTACGTTTGGAGGACGGCGATTACGGCGAGAATTTGCTTGATGATGATATTTATATTATGGAAATCAAAACTTCTCTTGCGAAGCCACTGTGGCTTACAAATATGCTGACAGAGTTTGATATAAAAAGGAGCAGTTTTTCAAAATACGGTACGGAATTTAAGCGTTTCTGCCAAGAGGCGTATCGCGATAAAATTGCAATATAACTTAAAGAAAGGAAAGGCGCAATGGATACTTTATTTAATAATATTTTAGTGAATACTTCAAGTGAGATAACCATTTTTACGGCGATTATCACAATGCTGACCGCGGTTATGTTAGGTGCGGCAATCGCATTCACTTATTACAAAACGCAAGAAGAAAATTTTCAGCGCAGTATGGCGGTTACGCTTTTCATGCTGCCGATTATTTTGTCGGTTATCATTCTTTTTGTCGGAAGCAATATCGCCAGAGCGTTCAGTCTTGCGGGAACGCTTTCGATTATACGGTTTAGGAGTGCGCCCGGCGACCCGAAAGATATCGGTTTTATATTCTTTGATATTGCGGCGGGACTTGCCTGCGGTGTGGGACTTTACGGATACGGCGCGCTGTTTGTTATAATTTTATGCGCCCTTATCATCATCTGTGAGAAATGCAGATTTTTTGAGAGAAAGTCTGTGCGAAAAATATTAAAAATTACAATTCCCGAAAATTTGAATTATCAGGGTGTATTTGACAACATACTTGACCAATATACGCAGAAATATTCTTTGACAAAGATTAAAACAACCGACCTTGGCTCTCTTTTTGAGGTTTGTTATCATGTGACGATGAAAAATAACTGTGACGAACAGGAATTTTTAAATGAGTTAAGGTGCAGAAACGGCAATCTCAGTATTATTCTTGCCGTTGCGCCCGAAGTTGTAAAATAAGAGGAAAGGGGAAAAGAAAAATGAAAAAGATTATTACAATTTTGTTATCGGTTGCCGTGGTTGTCTCTGTATTATCGCTTTGCTTCGCCGAGAACAGCGATGCATGGAAAAATAATACAGGTACTGTTAATCTTGACACAATGGCTGTTACAGGCGGCGGGATTACGGTTGAGGGAAATATAATTTATATTTCAAAGGGCGGCGACTTCACCGTAACAGGAACACAGGACAACGGAATGATACAGGTCAATACAGAGGATAAAGTCAAATTGAGATTAAGCGGTATGTCGCTGACAAACCTGTCGGGACCTGCAATTTTCTTTGAAAACACAGAAAAAGGATTTATCACAGTTACCGAAAATACGGAGAATTTTTTGACGGACGGCGCTCAATATTCTGTTGAGGATGCGGACGCTGCGCTTTTTTCCAATGACGATTTGGAGATAAAGGGCAATGGTGTGCTTATCATAAGCGCAAATTACAAGCACGGGATAGCAAGCGATGATGATTTGTCTGTCGAAAACGGGAGTATTACAATCGTTTCGCAGGAACATGGTATCAAAGTAAATGACGACCTTAATATTACGGGCGGCACGTTTCACATTACGGCGAAAACAGGTAAGGGTATGAAAGCGGGTAAAACACTTGTTGTTGACGCAGGGACAATTAATATCGTATCCGAGCAGAGCGAGGGAATGGAGAGCAAAGGAACGCTGACCATAAACGGCGGAGATATCAACATAACCGCCGCTGACGACGGTATCAACACCGGCTCGGAAAGCACGCAGACAAGCGGAGAACCGCCGCAGGGCGGACAGCCGCCGCGCGGCGGCAATATGGGACAGGATAATCCTCCCGAACTGCCAAACGAAGATAACAGAAACCAGGGGAATCGTCCCGATATGATGCGCGGACAAATACCTGACGATTTTCAGGGAAGTTCGGGCAAAATGAAAGAGGGTGTTGAGAAACAAAAACAACCGATGAACGATAAAGGCGGAAGAGGCGGCATGGGCGGCTTTGGAAGAGTGGACGAGGAAACCGCGGCGGCTCACGCAATCACCATAAACGGCGGAAATATCTATTTAAGTGTAGGCGGTGACGGTATTGACTCAAACGGAAGTCTTACTATCACAGGCGGAAAAATCATAATCGACGGTCCCGAGGGGAATGGAGACGGTCCGTTGGACAGCGAGGGAACCATGTCTGTTACGGGCGGCGAGATAATAACCTTATCAAGCGCGGGCATGATACAGCTTCCGCAGGGGCTGAAGCAGAATATTTTGAAAGTGTTCTTCAGCGGTCAGGGAGCCGTCAATGACAAGATAACAGTTAAAAACGCTGACGGCAAGGAGATTATGACGCGCACAGCGGCAAAGAAATATGCGGCGCTGGTATATTCCTCTCCCGCACTCACGACCGGCGACAGTTACAGCATTTATGTGAATGACGCATTGATTGAATCAGCCATAATATCCGAAGGCTTAACCTCAGTCGGCACAGCGCAAAGACAAATGCAGGGCGGCGGGCGCTTTGATAGCAAGGAGAATAGACAGTGGGGCAATCGAGGAATATCCGTTTCACTTGATGGACAAAATGTGCGGTTTGACACAAATCCTGTTATTAAAAATGACACAACTCTTGTCGGTTTCCGTGCGATTTTAGAGGCGCTCGGCGCAGAGGTTTCATGGAATGATGAGACGCAAACCGTGACAGCGAAGAAAGACGGTATCAATATTATTTTAACAATAAATTCAACTGCCGCAACGGTAAACGGGGAAGAAAAAACATTGCTGACCGCGCCTGAAATTATAAACGATTCAACCATGATACCTGTCAGGTTTATATCCGAACAGCTTGGTATGGCAGTTGACTGGAATGAAGAAATGCAGCATGTGTCAATAGTTTCCAAATGAAAATGAGGCTGTTGAAAAACGAAGTGATATTTTGTGAAAATGTTTCCGTCGGCGTACAATGGTACGTCACGCGTCATCAAATATGCCGGTGGCATATTTGTAGCGGGATATGGAGTTGCGGGAGCAACGACCTATCAAGAATCCTGTAAGGATTCGACCGATGAAGTTTTGTTTTCGCGAAAAGCAAGCAACCATGCGGGGCTCTCGATGATACCCGCATGGTTTGTAAAATGATTATGTATTTTTGAATTTTTATTTTTCCGCTTGCGGTAGGACGAGTTTTTTGACAGTCTGGAGGCTCTGCGTGAGCAGAGCCTCATTTTTATCTTTACGGGAGAATTTTTGTGTGATACAATATTAAAAAAGGCAGGTGAAGTTTTATGAGATTGCTCGTGGTGGAAGATGAAAAGGATTTAAACCGCGTGATATCCAAACGCCTTGAAACGGCGGGTTACAGCGTTGACAGATGCTTTGACGGCGAGGAAGCGCTTGACTTTATTCAAATGAGCGAGTATGACGCTGTGATTATGGATATCATGATGCCGAAAATAAACGGGCTTGAGGTATTGCAAACCATGCGGCGGAACAATAACGCCACGCCGGTACTTTTGCTTACCGCAAAGGATAGTATAGAGGATAGAGTAAAAGGGTTGGATGCGGGAGCAGAGGATTATCTCATAAAACCGTTCGCGTTTGACGAGCTTCTTGCGAGGATACGGGCAATGACGCGGAAATCTGCCGGTAATTCCACGAATATCTATGAACTTGCCGACCTTGTGATGGATACAAAATCCCATACAGTTCAGAGAGGAAAGGATGAAATCATTTTATCGGCAAAGGAATATGATATTTTGGAATATTTGATGTTAAATAAAGGCATTGTATTAAGTCGGGAAAAAATCGAAAATCATGCATGGAATTTTGATTACTGCGGCGGCACAAATGTTGTTGATGTGTATATCCGATATTTGAGAAAGAAGATTGACGACCCATATGAGAAAAAGCTGATTCATACGGTCAGGGGCAGCGGGTATGTTTTGAAAGAGGGCTGAGCATATGAAAAAAGTGTCTGTCAAATTAAGAATTACTTTGTGGTACACGCTGGCGATGACTATAATTTTAGGCATTGTTTTATTTGCGATGAGTTCTTTTGCAGATAATATGATGAAAAAGGATATGGAAATGCGCGTGAGGCGAGTTGTCATGAGTATGTCCGAAGAACTTGTTGACAGACGCGGAAATATGCGTCCTATACCCGAATTCAGGTTTTATGACAATGGTGTTCACCTGATACTGTATGATGTAAATAAGAATATCGTAGGCGGAACAAAGCCTTTTTCAATTACGGATAATTTTACTTTGTCAGATAATGAGTTTCGTCAAAGCGTCTATAACGGCGATAAGTATTATGAATTTGATAAAGAAATACGCACAAGAACAGGAATTTATTATCTGAAAGGAATCAGCTCTGTTTCAGACGAATTTTATAATGTGAACGCGTTGATTAAAAGCAACGCGTTGGTTTTGCTTATTACAATATTGATTGCGGCGTTCGGAGGATATTTCATTATAAACAGAGCCTTTGCTCCGGTAAAAAAAATCAGCGGTATAGCTGAAAGGATAAGCGAAAGCAGTGACCTTTCGCAGCGAATAAGCATAGGCGAAAATACGGGTCATGATGAAATTTATCACCTTGCCCATGTGTTCGATAAAATGCTTGATAAAATAGAAAATACGCTCCAACGGGAAAAACAGTTTACCTCCGATGCTTCACATGAGTTGAGAACTCCCGTTGCGGTTATATTGTCCGAGTGTGAATATATGGAGGAATGCGCGCAAACGATTGACGAATACAAGGAGTCGGCAGATTCTGTAAAAAGACAGGCAAACAGAATGTCCAAGCTCATATCAGAGCTTTTAATGCTTTCGAGAATGGACAAAAACACTATTCAAACCAATTTTGAAGAAATCGATTTGAGCGAGCTATTATCTTTTGTTTGCGACGAGCAGGAGGACATACACAATAATGAGGTCACACTTATTCGCGATATTGCACCGAATGTTACGGCGAACGCAGACCGGTTTCTGCTTACAAGAGCGTTTATCAATTTGATTTCAAACGCATATCAGTATATAGGCGGGGGAAGCAGAATTGAAGTAAAATTAGAAGAAAATCGGCATAATATCATATTTTCAGTAAAAGACGACGGTATAGGAATCAGCGAGGAACATCTCCCAAAAATATGGGAGCGGTTTTATCAGGCAGACCCGTCAAGGAGCAATCACGAAAACGGCGGTGCGGGGTTAGGGCTTTCCATGGTAGAATGGATTGTTCAATGCCATAATGGAATCGTTGCAGTCGAAAGCGAAGTTGGACAAGGCAGCAAATTTGTATTTACTTTTCCTGAAAATTTAAGTTCGCGTGAAGCATGAACGATTAGAGTGACATTATTTTTATGACATTGACAAAAACAAAAGAATCATTCATAATGGGAAGAATTGAAAAAAATTATAGATTAAAAAGGAAAAAATTGTTTTTTGGCGAATAATAAAGGCGGGATTGTCTTTTTGTGCCAAAACATTGGTGGTTATAATTGAAACATAGAATAACTCTACAGAAATGAGGGTGTCGGAATTGAAAAAGATTTTTCGCAGATTTAATACTATATTTTTTAAGCTGACCGCTTCCTATGTTTTGATTATTATTTTAAGTGTCATTTTGACGGGAGCATTAGCAAATTATATTTTTCAGGCAAATTTCAATCAGCAGGTCGCGGATTCTAATGAAGTAATTTTGCGTGATTTGCAGGAGTTTTTTGACAAAGATATTTTAAGCAAAGCGAACGGGTTGTATGTGTCTTTGATTGAGCGGGATTATAACAAAGAGTTTCGGGACGCTTTATATGAGGATTGGCGCACGGACTATAAGAAAATGAACGAAATAAAAAATCTGTTGTCTGCTCAGCAAGTGGAAAACGCTGATTGGCTGTCAGGCTTGTTTGCCTATTTTGTAAATTCGGATGTTTTAGTTGGAGCGAACGGTGTGATTTACAAGCCGGACGGCAGAAGCAAAATGCCGGAATGGTATGCGGAATTGAAGGAGGGGTCACCCGGATTTTCGTATGTGCCTACCGCTCCGTTGGAGAGTATTTATTCACAGGATAGGGAAAACGCCTTTTTCCTGGCGCGAAATGTGACCTATCGGGGTGAAAGCAAGGCAATCATATTCTTTCAGGTGAATGCGTCTGCCCTGCGTCGAGTGCTGTTGCAGGCGTCAGACGGGCAGGATGACGCGTCGATTTTGATTGCCGATACGCAGGGGAATGTGGTTTATTCCTCTGATGAAGAGGCGGTTTATCCCGCAAGTATCGGGGAGGAAAGTTATTTTCGCAAGATTGTGGGAGACTCTTCGCAGGGGAAGGGATTTATGGAGGTCAGGTATCAGGGTAAGCGAAGCGTGCTGTCCTACACGGAGATACCAAAGTATAATTGGCGGCTGATGCGTATTGTACCGAGAGATTTGTTTTATCAGGCGTCGAGAACGGTGCAGATGTGGATTCTTCTGATTGGTTTGTGCGCGATACTGATAGGGCTTGCGGTGTCCAATTTTTTCACGCGCAGTATCTACACTCCGCTTCGGAGCATTATGGAAAATATTTTGAAATCCACCGGAAAAACGACGCGGCGATATGCGGACGAGTATTCCGTTATCAATGAGGGAATTTCCAGCATGATGGGTAAAATCAGCAATTTGGAGGACACCATTAACGAAAATCGTCCTACTATAATAAATTTATGGGTA